>Ga0208696_1000034_pt1 | contig 137656 bp, 125 predicted proteins | sample Sb_taG_9_FD_187711 | JGI IMG/M metagenome (GOLD analysis project Ga0208696, IMG submission 187711) | Peat soil microbial communities from Weissenstadt, Germany - Sb_50d_b_LC metaG (SPAdes) (version 2) | ecosystem: Environmental > Terrestrial > Soil > Wetlands > Peat | place: Germany... | reverse complement strand
TCTGCGTCGAGAAAGCCGAGCCTGGAATCGTCGGATGAATCGCGCCCGCACCAAGATCAACTGGACGTTCGACCGCAAAGCTGCCCGTCGGAAGTTCGGCTACAAAAGGAACTCTTTCATACGGTCATAGACCTAGTTCACTGTGGCCATTGCGGTTGCCTGCTCGTCGGTGAGTTGAAGAAGGCGCGGTACATTTATTACCACTGCACGGGCAACCGCGGAAAATGCCCCGAGGCGTACACGCGACAGGAAACTCTCTTTGGCCAGTTTGCCAACGTGCTTCAAGAGCTGGTCATCCCGCCGGCCATTATCGACTGGCTCGGCGACGCTGTGCTCAATTCCGACCGGACCGAGCAGGCGGTTCGTTCAGAAACTATCAAGAAGCTTCAGGCCCGCTACGACCAAATCGAAGCCAGGGTCATGACCATGTACATGGACAAGCTCGACGGACGGATAACCCAGGAGTCCTTCGACAATCAGGCCGCCACGTTGCGCCGGGAGCAGGATGTTCTGTTACGGAAGATCCAAGATATCCAGACAGCGACGCCGGCCCCGGTCGATCAGGCCATCGACATGCTTTGCCTGACTAGTCGGGCCAGCGAGTTGTTCCTCCAGCAACCCGGCTCCGAGCAACGTCGGCTGGTCCAGACAGTGGTCGAAAAAGCTGCGTGGAAGGACGGCGCGTTGCAAGCGACCCTGTTCGAACCGTTCGAGATCTTGCGCCACTCGAACCAGGAAAGTCATAGAAAAGAAATGGAGGAACCCGGAGCAGGACGCGATTTGGGAATTTGGCTCCCCAAAAACCATGGTTTCCAACCACCTCTCCGTTGGGCAAGCCATTGTATCTATAGGGAGAACGAATTCTGGCCGGGTCGTGCGGCAGCGGTGTGACGACTCTGTGCTTGGTTGACGGCAATAGCGCAGCAAGTTAGGGTAAAGTCATGGACGTGACCGTGCAGATTCCCGATGACCTCGCTAGCCGCTTGGGGACCAGGAGCGATCTATCACGGCGGGCGTTGGAAGCTCTGGCCGCCGAGGAGTATAAGCGCGGCCGTCTCACCAAGCCCGATCTGCGGCGACTTCTCGGATTCGAGACCAGCCACCAGATCGACGAGTTTCTAAAGGCTCACGACGTATTCGAGGATTACACGTTGGAAGACTTGGAACGAGAGCGTGAGGGCTTGCGGCGACTGGGCTTTTGATGCTCATTGTCGTCGCTGACACCAGCCCGCTTCGTTACCTGGTGCAGATCGATCAGATCCAACTCCTGCCAAGATTGTTCGAGAAGATCCTCATTCCCTCGGTTGTGTCTGACGAACTGCGGCACACTTCCGCACCCGAGGTGGTACGAAACTGGATGAGCAAGAAGCCCGACTGGCTCGAAGTATCCGTAGTGGACCCGAGCGATGATCCGTCGTTGCGTGCCTTGGATGACGGCGAGAGGTCTGCGATCTCACTCGGGCTATCTGTCTCGGCCGACCTCATTCTCATCGATGATCGCAGAGGTGCGGTGGCGGCTCGGGACAAAGGATTAGAGGTCACCGGGACGCTCGGTATTCTCGATCTCGCTGCCCGCCGCGGCATGATCGACTTTGCTAACGCACTGGCGCGGCTAAGGACCACGAATTTCCGCGGGCGCGAAGAGCTTTTCGATGCACTGCTCAAGCGACATAAGCGCGGCAGCCAGCCGTGAACGCCGCTACCACTGTCAACTGAGAACCTCGGAGTTGGAAAATGATTTTCCCGGGGGCCCACCCTGGACAGTGGCTCCCCGAGAAACTTGGTTTCCAACCACCTCTCCTCCGCGTAAGTCGTTGATTCTATGGTTTCACGACTCATTTGAACCGGCTCCCAAAGCCAAACAGGCCATTTTGCAGTTCTTGCATGCTTACTTCCTAGTAGGCGACGACTCACCCCGGACAGAACAGGCACAACAAACGATAGGCTTTCCGTCAACTTGATGGCACGGGTTTGCTAAAACCCTCAAATGGCTCCAGGTGTCAATTGCGACGAGCGCAAAGCTCGTCAGCGGACCGGCGGAAAGAGCGTCAAAGGAGGTACGCATACCGAGTAGAACTTCGATTGTGACTACAATACGTACTGGTCGGCAACGCGCACTTAGGATTCCGGCCAAGGAGGTCGAGCCATGGATCCAGCCACACTCGCGACTACGGCGCTGACAATTCTGACTCCATTCGCGAAAGGCGCCGGAAACGAGCTGATGAAAGCAGTGGGCGAGAATACTGCCCACAGAGTGAGGGATCTATTCGCGTGGTTGAAGCAACGTTTTGCTGGTGACCCGGTCGCCGCTAAGGACCTTTCACGCTTCGAAGCCGCACCGGACAAGTTCGAACCAGCCCTACTGGGCACTATCCAAGAGAAAGCGGAACAGGACCCGGAATTTGCAGCAGAATTGAAGAACCGCATCGACGAAGTGGGCCCCATGATCGCAGTATTTCAGGAATTCAAGAAGGGGAAGGATGTAACGGGAGTGGAAGCTGGCGACATCCGGTCGGGCAAAGTAAGTGTCAGGCAGAAGGCGGATGAGGCGGAGGGAATGACCGGGTTTCGCGCGAAAACAGTTGGCTGAGGAGGATTTAGTGTCATCTGCTCTGGGGATCGTCAGCGGCGAGCCGGACGATCTCTTCTTCAGCGATATTGTCGCCTCCTATCGCAACGCGCCGCGCTTTCAGCCTCGCGACTGGCTCGCGAGGAGATTGAACGCTCACCTCGACGAACCTGCGTGCCGCTTTGTCCTACTCGTTGCTGAGCCCGGCGCCGGGAAGAGCACGTTCATCGCCAACCTTGCCTCGGTCCACCGTGATTGGCCCGTTTTCTTCATTCGTCGTGACCAACGCTCCTCGATCGGGGAGGTAAGCACGCGCTCGGTCCTGCTTCGGATTGGGCTCGAACTCGCGGCGCTCCATCCTGAGCTTTTTGAGCTCGACCAGGTTCGTGTCGAAGTGGAACAGCGCATTGGCGAGACTCGCGCCGAAGTGGTCGGCGCGGAGATCGAACGTATTCGGGCATCACCCTTCCACCAAACCGTGCTGCGGATCAGGCAGGAGATCCAGCAGTCTGGCGGGTCGGTGGCAGGCTTGCGCATCAAGGAGTGGATTGCCGATCCCCGCCTCATGGGCATCGAGGACCTCCAGGAGCTTGCCCTCTTTCGCCCCGCCCGCATACTCAACCGACTCCGGCCTGAGAAAGTCATCGTGGTGCTCATAGATGCGCTCGACGAAGTCCGGCACCACGATCAGGAGCAGAACGTCATCGAGTGGCTCGCCAACTGCCCGCCTTTACCCGAGAACGTTCGTATGGTCCTGACATCGCGGCCGTCGCGGGATCTTGCGTTATTCCAGGAAAAGCGGCGAGACTCTCTTGCGCTGCTCCCCATCCTGCCGGACGATCCCGACGTCCAGGCCGATACCGAGATCTATGCGCATGCCCTGCTCAATCCCGTCGAGATTTCCACCGCCCTGCTAAACGCCGGACGCAGTCCCGACGCTTTTGTGGTCGAACTTGTCGCCAAAGCGGATGGCAACATCGGGTACCTAGCTGCACTCGGCCGCGCTTTCGATCAGGCCCTGGCAAGTACCGAACGCCAATCCCTGCTCAAAGGCCTGCTCGGCCTTGAACGTCTCCCAGACGACCTTGCCGGTTTGTTCGCCTTCTTCCTGCATTCGATTCAGAATGGTCCTGGACGCAAGGATGTTAAGGTTTCTGACAGCACTGGACGCGCCGGTCTCGTTCAGGCATGGGCTGAGACGTATCATCCGATCCTCGCAGTCCTCGCCGTGGCAGTCGAACCACTCACGTTGGACCAGATTCACGCCCTTACGGGCACGCTAGCAGACAGAACCCAAGTCGCACAAACGCTGGAATGGCTCGACCAGTTTCTCGACCGAGTCGGCAATACGTATCGCCTCTATCACAACACTCTGGGCGAGTTCCTCACGGCACAGACCACTCTTACAAATGCCCAAACCAGCGATCTTTACGTAGATGCCAGAGCCGAGAACCGGCGTTTAGCGGATCTCCTTGCGCGTGAGGCACCAGACGTTATCTGGCAGGACTCCCCGGACCTCCGCGAACAGGGCCGCCGCGACTACGCACGCCGCCACTACATCAAGCACCTGTACCTTGGCAATGACTGGGACCGAGTGTATAGCACCATCGATGAAGGGCGATACGGACAGGGCAAGCTGCGTTTTGATCGCAGCAGTTTTCTGTATTCCCAGGACTTGGATCTTGCGATTCACGCAGTCACCCGAGAGGAACCAGTAGGCAAAGGGTTGCGGCTAGGACGCCTCTCGCGGCTCTGGCGCTACAAGCTACTCCACAATACGCTATCGAGCTACGCGGACGACTTTCCTCCCTCTTCGTACCGTGCCTTGGCGCTCGCAAAGGGCCACCGAGACGCGGCTGACCTGGCTGAGCTGATCAGCGCCGCCCCGCAGCAGGCGCTCGCGTTTAGCGAAATCTCCGCGGCGCTCGCCGCCCCCGAACAGAGCGAACAGGCAGCCACTCTTCTGCGGCGAGCCTATGAAATCGGTTTGCGCATCGAGCAAGCTGACCAACGTCGCGCGATCTTGCGGAGGCTACTCGATGTCAGCGGTCGCTTCTTCGGCGTGGCTTTCCGGCCTGGAGAACGCGTGCGGAAGGCCGCTGTCGCGCTTGCCTTCAGCTTCCAGGACGCGGTTGAACGCGCCGAAGCCTTGGCATCGGTATGCCGTCTTTTGCAACAGGCAGGCCAGACCGGTCAGGCCGCGGCGTTGCGCACGGAGGTTCGGGACTTGGCATTCACTCCGACAGACAGGGAACCGGCCGCTTTGCTCCTGGGCACTCACAGTACGCTCTGCGCCGACTTGGGCGATTTCTTTGAGGCGTACTCTGCGGCGAGGAAGATAGTGTACCTCGGCAATCGTTTAGATGCGCTGGTCCACCTGATCGGCTGCCAGCATCGGACTGGAGCTCACCGCGCTGCGGAGGGCGTGCTCGCGAGAGTTGAAGAGATTGCGGTCGCGGCTCCGCCAGGCACCTTTCGAGCACGCGCCCTTATCGCACTCGCGCAGGCTCGGCTGGCTAGTGGTCGCGCAACACAAGCTCCGCCTCTACTGGCCGAAGCACTCAACGAGCCGCGTTCGAATTCCGATGTTGAAGAAATCAAAGCGCTCCTCGCGATCGCCCGAGGCTTTCGGGAAGCGGGTGCGCCCCTGGACTTCGCCAATGCCGTTCGAATCGTGTGGGAGAGCGCATTAGCGCATATCTCACACTCCGATCAGACCTATACCATGAACGTGGTCGCACAGGAAGCGGCCCTCGGTTTGGCCAGATTGCAGCAATACGACCAGGCGCTCGACATCGCTGGTAAACTGCACGACTACGAACGGGGAAGCATTCTGCAAGCGGTGGGCGATGGCTTTGCTTCACAAGGTCAATGGGACCGCGCACTAGCCGCGGCCGAGCAGATCCGCCAAGCTCGCTCCGGCCCTGTCTGGACCTCTCGCAGTCGGGACCCCATCGAGAACTACTGGGAAGATTCTCAGCTACTTATCTCCATCTCCACGGCTCTCTCTCGTGATCAGCAGGCGGATCGGGCCCTGGAAGTCGCTGAACGCATCGCGGAAGCTAAAGCACGCCTTGACGCGCTCAGCCGGATCGCCGTCCTTCAGTTTGAGACGGGCTCTCCAGATCGTGCTCGCAGTTTGGTCGCCCGTATGGAGCATGAGGTTCGCCTCGGCTACCTGGCGGCCGGCCGTGACGATGCGCTGAGCAGTGTTGTAAAGCTCCTGATCCTCGGAGAGCAGCATCCGCGGGCGCGTGAGATTGCGCGCTCGATCCAATCGCCGAGCGAGCGCGCCCGCGCCCAGTCCACTGTGATTGAGAGCCTCATAGCGGCGGGCGACATTACTGACCCGGAGCAGGTTCTGGAGGAAACAGCGTTTGCACGCGTTCGCGGCGAGTGTCTGCTGTCGTTGGCAAAGAAAATGAAGGCTACCGCCATCGACAACAGTATCGTCATCCGGACGCTAATATCGGCACGCGAACACGTCAACCAGGAAAAGAATCTGACTCAGCGCGCAGAGTCACTTCGTTCCATTGCTGTGGCGTTTGCAGAACTCTGTACCGGGGCGGTGAATCATGCTCTCGACACGGCAATGGCCGTGGTCGATGCGCTGAACGCCGCACCTCGGTTCGGCTTCGTACCCACACCGTGGTGCGATACGGCTGTGACTTTCGCCAAGCTTGGCCACTGGAATATAGCGATGCAGATCGCGAATAGCCTGATCGCACACGATGTATTCGACGGTTCAAGCGCCTTGCTTGCCTTGGCCGGGCAAGCCCGGAAGGACTGTGATCGAAGCGGGGCCGAGGCTCTGCTCGTTCAGGCAAGGCGCCATGCACCCCACATCCATGTGAGCATGCAGTCGGACGTGCTGGCGAAAGTGGCAAAGGAGTACGCGCTTCTCGGTAAGCCTAACGAGGCAACGAAGGACGAGTTCCTTATGTCCAAGGTCGGTCAGGGCCCCATCGCGGTAGGCTTAGCCGAGTCTGGGAGAATTGAGGAGGCCGCCGCACGGATCGAGGCAGCCGGTACGAACCTTTCCGATTTTGCACGGAGCTCTCTGATAGATGCGTTCGTGAATGCAGGCGACCTCACCCGAGCGCTATCTACAGCGCAGTCGATGCATGACGGATCCACGAGAGCGGAGAAGTTGGTGTCGATCGCCTCAAGGTTTGTGCGATCAGGACAGCCGGATGAGGCGCATCGTATGATCTCAGCGGCGATGGCTCCCACCAAATTCTACAGTTCATTTTCGCGAACAAGCTTTCTCAAGGGCGTGATCACGGTCTTGACGGACGCTGGCGATTCCGCAGGTGCGGCGCGCATTGTCGAACAGGAGTGGTTGATGGCTTCAAGTCGGTCCGACCTGCTTTATCTAGTTCCAGTTGTCGCCCCGCTCATTCCGCAGCAGCCTGACATCGCGGTTGAAATCGCCTCATCTTTCGACTGGGTGGAGCACAACGTTCTGGCTGTGTAGTTCGCACGGTCGCCGCGCTGCCGATAAAGGTCCACAGGTTTGGAGCCGCTCACGCGCGCTCGATTCTGCCGAGGCGCCTCCAGAAACAGTGCTTCGATCACAGGCTCAAGCCAACGCCGGTCGGCGGTGACTCCATACGAGTCCCAGGTCTGGACCGCCGCCTTGATGCGAGCGATCTCCATATCGGTGAACTCGAATTCCTCTGCCGGGATCGACAGCGCGGGATTCCACAAAACGCGCTCCTGGCCACCGATCATCTGTCGTTTCAGTTCGACGGTCTTGTCTTCTCCGGCGTCAAACGCGATGCGATCCTGAGTGGCCCACATCGCGCGAACAGACCCCAGGTCTGCCCGAGCAGATTCAAACACTGGTGGGATAGGCGCTTGGGGCACGCGCCGACCGGGCCTCAATAGATGAACGATCGGTCGTCGGTTGTGGGCAACGGCACCGGCCAACCGAATAAGCAGGAGGTGGTCGTACGCCCAGAGTTTGATGGCCGGTAGCCCCAGGCGGCTGGCGTTGACGAATTCCCGTAGCCACGGCCAAGTGCCGTAGTAGAGGCCCATCAGGTAACGACAATGCGCCTGGTCCCAGGCGAGTTCTTTCCATGGGTATTCCGCGCACCGGGTCGCCTGGTCGAGGTTGTGGTTGATGCTCGGATACTGGTAGCCCTCGATCAGGGAACGTGTCGAAGCCCGAGCCGGCGCGCGTGATCCACTGCGTCGGCAGGTTGATGTACCGCAGCAGCTCGCGGGTATCTGGGTCGTTTACGTCCATCGGCCACAGCAGTTCGAAGAGGGCCGAGGGGCACTGCGACAGAATGTAACTCTGGATCGCGGCCACGTAGTTATACAGGCGGCTCCGAAGGAAGTTCGCATCGGCGTATCCGTTGGCCACCGGATCGTCGTTCGGCGTGTGGAAGGTCGCCAGCGCGCGGCCGAGGGCCGACTGCACAGCGGCCTTCGTGTCGGCGTCATAGAACGCCATCCCAGCCGAGTTCGCCTGGAACCACCAGAGGATTTCGCCGAACTGGAGCTTGGGCACCAGCCCCGCCGCGAGCATCAGGCCCGCCATGGCAGCGTGCGCCTGCGCCATGTAGCTCTGCGGCCCCGGACTGAACGCAATTTGGGAACTGTTCAGCGTGCCGAAGCCGGTGACGGTCTCAACTGCCGTGCCATCCGGAAACCGCTGCACCCACACCGACGACGGGGGATTATCGGGAGGATTTACCAGTTCCTGCGAAAACGAGCAGACGGCGCTCATGCCGTTCGCTTTAAGCAGGTTGAAGAAATCCGCGTTCCAGTCGCGGAACGCCCTGTTGAGCACCGGCGTCTGTGTCGGATCAATCAGCCACTTCACGCCGTACGTGCCACCCTGCAAGTCGCCAGTCACAGTAGCGTTGCCACTGCCGGTGTTCGACGCTGGCAACTCGGTGTACACGTGAAATTGCCAAACGCTGGAAAACGAGTGTGAAGTGATCGTGAGGACGCTGCCGGTGACCGTTGGCCCAGACGCCGTCGAAGATTGCATTGACAAAGTTCGCGAAGTGCCGGGCGATCGTGTTGCTGTGGTCCTGCCCGCCGAACACCGTCTTGCCGATAGCGGAGCCGCCAACGTGCAGCCAGACGACGTCCTGATCGTTCCAGTTGCCTGAGAATGTGACCATGCATTGCGGGTAGGACAGATTTGACGCCACCGCTTGCTTCCACCAGAAGACGCCGCAATAGTGGTCGATCTCGCCCAGCAGGCCGAGCTTCTGAATGTTCCACACCAGCCGCTCCGGCGACAGCTTGTACGTGTTGTCCGTGTCGAAGTCGGTCGCGGCGCCGACGGTGGTGGTGGTCACGGTTGGGCTTGGAACGACGGTCGCCACCGCGCATTCGAGGAAATCGAAATAGAAATACCAGCCCAAGCTCGACGCGTTCTTATTGCCAGAGATCGTGATCACGACCTCGTGCTGTCCGGCAGCGACGCCGGAAAAGAGCAAGCGACGCGTCTGCGAAGTGGTCGCGGTGGGATAGTAGCAGTCGAGCGTCACCGGCGCGCCGCCATCGAGCGCCGCGTTTACGATGCCGCAGTTGGTGTCGAGCCGTGTGCCAACGTAAATGTTGTGGGTAGATTGGCAATGCGTCTGGATGGTGACGCTGGTGCCGGCGGCCGCCGCCCGGATCGCGCGTCCCTGGCTCCAGAAAGCGAATGCGCCGTTCACGGGATCGTTGCCGGGAGCGGCTTCCCAATATCCAGACGTGCTCACCCAGGTGCTGTCTTCTTCGATGCGAACCGAGCCGGGACCAGCAACCTTGAGCGGCCTCTTGCCCGCGGAATCGGTCACGGTCCAGTTGGTGACGACCATCTGCCACTCGGTGGGCTGGTATGCCTGGCTGTTCGGCAAGGCGGGTGCGATGGTCCACCAGACCTTGTCCACGTTGCTCCAGCCGAGTGCCGTGAAGTCGATGTGAACGTGCCACGAGATGTTGTCCGATGAGCCGCCAGACAGGTTCCAGTTGCTCGCGGTGAAGTAAACTCGGGTGCTGCTGGTGTTGTCCGTCTGGTAGAACGCGACCATGTTGCCGTCGGCTCCCGGTGCGGCCGTAATGACCAACTGGTTCGGCAACACTACGGCGGCGGTGATCACGACCGGACCGTTTTGCACCCAATTGACGGCGTTGATCTGCTGCGCAATCGACTGAAGGATCGAACCAGCCGTCGTCTGGGTCAGCGTGTCGGGTGCTGATCCGTCCGAACTCGAAACCGCCACCGGCCCGGCGACGCCGGCCTTCAACGTGACGAAGATCTCGTTGCCATAAGTGCCGCCGGTGGTGGCCGTGCAGTTGGGATCGGAAGCGTTGATCTGCGCCGCAATGTTGGCGGCGATACCCGCGCTGTTGAGCGAATTTTCGAGGCACGAGTACGTGGCCGAGCCGATGGTGACCCAGTGGTTGTAGGCCGCGTTGCCTTGCCACCACATGGCCTGATCTGTGGTGGGGTGCGAGGCCGAGATTGCCGGGCTGACGAAGGACTGGTTCTGATACCAGAGCGTGACCTTGTCGCCAGACTGCGGATTGTTCAGGTTCAGCGTGTAGGTGGCCGACGCGCCGGTGCGGCCTGTGGTGTTGCAGGTGACCGTGATGCCCGGCGTGCCGAACCAGGGCGCGCGCTGGCCGACGCCGTTGACGGAATAGTCGAGCGTGTTCCAGTCGGTCCAGGCATTCTTAATCGATTCCCAAGACTGGATGCCCTCCCAGGTAATATCGAAGTCGAGGGTCAGCCCGGTGAGGTCGCCGCCTGGAAGATAGGAGAAGCGCGGATGACCGAACGGATCGTCCTTCTGGAAAAGGACCAGCACGGCGAAATCGGCCAGGTCGCGGAAGACGCCGGAGACGGTGAATCCGGCGTCCGAAGCACCCCAGAGCGCGGCCGCCGCCCCGTAGTCGTCGAAGCCCTGGAGGTGGAGCGTGCGGTGAGGTTGGAGCTTATAGATCGGGTCCATCTAGGTGATCATCGTGGGCGACCGCGAACCACAAACCGGTGTTCCACGAATGTTCTCCGGCCTGGATTGCATGGGAATCTGCTGTCGATCCCTGAGGCCTAACGGTCCATCCGGTATCTTACCCGCAGGTCGCTGTTGCGATAATTATCTAACTGCTCTAATCGCAAGAGGTTGCTCTTATGAAGGGTTGGACTGGCGTACTGCACCAAGGCTCCATGCTGGAACTACCGAAGAGGGAACTACTCTTATTCGATCGTCTTGCAGTCATTGGCCTTGAGGATCTTCTGCATCTTCACCGCAACTTCGTGCACGGTGACCCCAACGTCGCCGACCAATTAGAGTGGCTCGAAGCGCAGGATCTACTTGAGCGCGTCGAACCACCGCCCCCGTCATTCTACGAATGCGAGGAACATCGCCGAGACTATTTCTTGCTGGGCGCTTTGTGTAGGTTTCAAGAGGAACTTTTTGACGCGGCTGGTGGACCCTGGCTAGATGCGGGAGACGGGGCCCTATTCAGGTATCCGGAGCCCGGAGGAGGTGAAAAACTTTGGCTGAGTCAAAAGATTCAGTCGCTCAGGTTGGCCCTCGTCGCTCGCTTCACGGCTGACTATTTACGGTCAACTGGAATTGCCGACGCAGTTTCGGCGGCACCGATGCCGGACGTTTGGGATGATGTGCAGCCCGTTGCCGCCAGCGTTCTTGGAGATCGAAAGCTCGCGGACGCGAAACATTCTGACGTGGCGGAGGTGGTGCTTAGGGCAATGCCTTTACCAGGGGAAACAGCGTCGATCGAGGCAATCCTCGATTTCAAGTCGGACTCCGATTGCAGACAATCGCTCATTGGGCTGCGCTTGTGGATGCGTGATGTGGCACGCCTGGATCTCCCAACACGCGAAATTGAGGAAAAACTTCAGTGGCTGTTGGGCTTGTATGAGAGACACCTGCAGCGCCACAGACTTCAATACGATCGCGGAATTATCGAGTCGGTGTGTACCACGACCCTGGAGTTTGCCGAGAACCTTGTCAAGATCAACTGGAGTAACGCCGCAAAATCCCTCTTTGCCGTGCGCCGCCGCAAGCTCGCCCTTCTTGAGAGCGAGGCGGCCGCGCCGGGTAGAGAAATAGCCTACGTCGCAAGAGCGAGCGAACGATTTCGACAGGATTCAGCTTAATGAGAGTTCATTCAAGGTGAAAGTCTCGCCTCCATCCAGCAAGGTCATTCAGCAACTCCCGCTGCAGCCCACTTTCCACAATCTTTCGCTGCCGCACGTTGAGGCATGACAAGGAAGTCAGGCCATGTAGCTTGCTGTTGGTTATAAGGACGTCTCCCGGCCAAGCGTTCCGTTCAGGGGGCCGGCACGCAGGAACCTTGGGATGTGGTGTTCCCTGGAGCCCCAACATAACGTAGATATACTGAGAAACCGCGAGATCACCGTAGATAGTCTGCGGACTCTCGTTTTTCTCGACTCCTACGCACGCCAGAAGGAAATGGCTCTCTGCCCGATAAAGCCAAGCTGTGTCCCGTCCAGTGTCGAGGAGTTCGTTGGCATAATTCCTGGCGTCTTTAAGGTCTTCCGCGCCGCCTTCATCAAGCAGAATCCCAGAGCCGATCACCTTCGCTGTGTCAAAACTGTACCCGAGGCCGTCACAAGTTTCTAGTGCACGAACTACATCCGCACGCTTGCGATCAGACTGCTGTGCCCTCCTGAGTGCATAGTACGGCTCAAGTCGTTCTGCGCGTTCGGACCTAGGCTTCGGACGCTGGGCCACCGCACGATCGTAGTATTGGCGGGAGCGCTTCCATTGGTGCCTGTTGGCTGCGTCATTGGAACGCACCAATAGAAGCTCGGGGTACCCTGGCTCTTCGGGAGACTCAGCGGTGAAGGGCAACACGTATCGAAATCCTGCCCCGGAGGCAATCTGGCGTTCCAGGGTCTGCCAGTACTCATCCATCCGAGCATCGCTCCTAAGATGCTTCTTGATTCGTTCCTTGACGATCGCAGAGTGGCCGTATAAGCCACGATCGTGAAACTGCTTTGCCAAGTGGTCATGTCGTTCAAGGTTAAACGGGCCGCGGTCCAACTGACTCAAGAAGGTAGCGCTCGCGTCGGAGATGCTCTGTAAGTCCAAGCCCTTCGGGTGGTGCTGATGGCACGGCCAGGCGTGAACCGGTATCGTCCATCGGCGGGGAAAAGAGACTCCGTGCTGTTCCAGTTCATCCAGGTAATCCATAGGAAGCTGATGATGGTTCTGAAGCGCCTGGCGCTGGTTTTGACGGCCGACGGGCCTGTGGATGTAGTCCAGGCAATTTGCGCACCACAGCCCACGGTCTTTGGCGTGATGGTCCGCTAATGTCAAGGGCCACAGCTTCTCCGGTGGGTGTGACACGGCTATTCCCCACGCGAGAGATTAGCAGATTCGATTTGGGACCGTGGCCGGGCTTCGTCGCGGATCGAATTACGCATAAATGAACACCGAAAGATCCGCGCCCGGAAACGTGCTGCCTACCGCGGTAATGCCGATGGAGACCGCTGTGTTCGCAGGGATTTGTGACAGGGCGGCAACCTGTGAAGGCGTGGCGACCACGGCTGTTTGGCCAGCCGGAATCGTGAGCGTGAGCCAGGCTGCGCCTCCGACGTAGATCGTGAACCTGATCCCCGAGCCGGTGGGAGCCGACTGCACGTAAGCCTTCACATCGCCGACTGTCACGGGACGGTTCAAATACAAAGGCTGAGCCGCGTTAGACTCGATCCCCAGCGTGCCCTGCATCTGGAAAACCAGGCCGGCGACCTTCGAAAGTCCCTCAGCGCCGAAAACCCAGTCCTCGCGGATCGGCGCATCGCCGTCGGGCGATTCGTTGCCGTTCACGTCCACGGTGAACCCCACGATCACGAGCGTCTCGTCCACGAAATTGTTCGTGGGCATGTTGATCGTCGTCACCGCCAGCGGGTTGCCGTTGTCCAGCGACGTCGTGTCGCAGGAGTAGGGCCAAGTCGGTTCCTTGATGATCCACACGTCGCCGGGATTGATGACCATGGGGAGGTCCCACGTGAGAGTGGTCGCTGTATTCGCGACGATCTTCACCGGCGTCGTCCCGCGTGAGACTCCCTGAATCACCCGGATCAGGTTGCCGACCTCTGCGCCGGGCGTCATGCCGTTGGGATAGACGTTGTTCTGGCAGCCGGAATCGGTAACGGAGGTCGGATTCGTGGTGTTTGAGGCATCGGCAGTAAACCGCAGAACGAGCAGTCGCCTTCCTGGACGATGCCGTTCGGGTCTGGAGTCACGCCGAGGGTGCCGGTGGTCTGGTCCCACGAGGTGACCTTCGCACTGAAATACGGCGTGTCGCCCTCCGGCCTGCCGATGATGGAGATGATGCGGCCCACGGGCGTCCAGGATGGATTCGTGGAGGCCGGCGCGTCCTGAAGATAGCCGGTGACGAGCGTGCCGGCGGATACGCTATCGATCGAGCCGCCGATTACGCCGCCATGGATCTCGTGTTTGGCCTTGATCCGGACCTTGCTGACATACGGAGACGGCAACGCCCATGTCGAGCGCAACACTGGCCCGCCGAACGCGATCGATCCGGGCGTGTACGTGTTGCTCGGACCGGCGGTCAGCGTTCCAGTCGCCTGCGCGCAAATCAAGTCGTCCTGCGTGGCCACGAACGACACGTAGGAAACGAGGCCCGCGACTGCCGGCCAGGTGATGTCTTCCAAGGTGAACGTGTCCGTTCCAGATGCCGAGGTCCCTATGATGGTGATATTAGACGGAGCCGAAGGAAGCCCGTTCGAGTCGGTTGCGCAGATGGCCACGCGCAATGTTACGTTGGCCGGTAACGACCCACCCGTCGTGGACTGCGAGATCGATCTGATCCCCGGCGCACCTCCCCCGTGGCGCTGAACTCGTTGACTGGCAGCTTCCCGGTAACCAGGAGGTTTGCAAGCATGCTGCCGTCGGCCAACTGCGCATAGGACTGATTGGTATCGAACGTCCACTCGCCCGGAAAGAGCGCGTCATTGGCCGCAGCTTGCACCTGGTACGGCGCCCACGCAGGACCGAGCGGCATCGGATAGAACAGCGGCGGCAGAGGCGCGGGCACCACGTCCATCGGTTTCGGCCCGACGTCCAGGTCGTACATGGAATCCGTGACCGTCTGCCCCTCGATATCTGCACGTTCAGGTTGCCATCGACCTTGAAGCCTTGTGGTGTGTAGCCATCAACCATGGGCGCCACCACGTAGCGGTAGCCGTCGGCGTTGGTAACCACGTACATCCCGGTGAATCCGCCGATGGGGCCGGCACCGAGAATGCCGAGGGAGTCGGCATAGTCGGATTCATCGCGGTACGCCACCATCAGAGCGTTGGCGACGAAAGCAAACAGCGGATTGCCGTCGCTATTGCACCAGATTTCCGGCAGAGCCAGGCCCCAGATCGTATCGGAAAGGATGGAAGTGGCGGTTACAGTGTTGCGGCCGAAGCCGAGGAAGCCGGTGGAGTTGTCCTTGATGACGACGCCTTGCGGATCGGCCTGATGCCCGCCGAAGTATGGAGCCATGCCGTGCACCTGGCATCCGTTCTTCGATTCGAGGTAGTAATCGCAACTCGTGGGATCGCCACCTGCGGCGGTTACTGCTGCGGCGCTTCTGCCTCTTGACGCCCAGGCAATTCACGCCATCGTTGTAGGTCTTCCAGCACTGGCGGCTGAGTTGCCGCTCCGGGTACTGGTTCATGATCTGGAAGAAGCCGTCGGAACACGTCACGGGGAAAATCGGCGTCCCGTCGCTCGTGAAGTTCTGAATGACGCCCTTCCAGAGCTGCAACAGAATCCCCGAGTTCACATGGAAAAGGCAGAGGTCGATCTCGGCGTACTTCAGGTCCGTGTCGTTGGCAACCTGCGTCATCACGCGGTCGCCGTTGCCGAAGGTGAAGCGAACGTTGTCCGACGTGCCTTTGATGTCCTGGGAAATCAGGACGTCAGAGCCGGGCTCGCCGATGCCGATCAAGCGCGGGAGGTAGAGTTGCCCGCCGACGGTGACGCGCCGGTCTGATAGATAGATGTCCGCGACCGCGGATTCGCGCACGCGGATGTGGACGAGCGGAATGATCTGCTGGACTTCAGAGAGCAGGGCGGTGGACAGCGCGCTCGAGGGGAACCGCAGGCAGGTGGAAGTGATCGCGTAGGTGGGCGCTTGCGTCGGATCGACTACTTCGACGAGGTTCAATCCCACCTGTGCAGCGTTGCGGAGGTACTCGAATGAGATCGGCGGCTGCTCAAAGGTCACGAGCACGCCGGTGGTCGTTCCATCCGGGTTGGGGACGTTGTAGGTGAACGCCTTCCATGGCCCCTGCATCGACTCCCAGAAGGCCTTGAGCTGGCGGCCTTCCGCCCAGTTGAGATTCGGCCGCTTGAACTGAAACTTGCGCGGGCCGATGCCGATGTAATACCGCTGCTCCTGCTTGGCGTCGAGGCTGCCGAAACGATGCACGATCACCGGGCGCTCGACGGAGAAGCCGAACGGGTACTGCGTGGCGAGCGGGAATGTCTGGCCGGAGTTGATCACCGTGGGGACGGTGATGCGGCCGATGGTATCGGACATATTGAGTATCAGCCTGGGGTGATGGGGGTTGGGGGCCATACACTACCAGACATTCAGCACGCTTTCTGATGCAGAGAACGTGCCGTTTGAAAGGCAGCCTATTCTATGATGACGATGATGAAGTAACCGAATGACTTGCAGGATTTGGAGTTGGAGCGGTCTTTGAGGCACCTGCTGGACTTTCGATCGCCGTTTCAGTTGGAGGCTCTGATGTAGTTTCAGCAGGACTCTTACTGTCACCAGTAATCTCCCTAAGTCGCCGCGATATCTGTTCCGCTAGGACCTTGAAATCCTCACATTCACGATCGGTGGAAGCCTCGACCATGCCCTCTTCAATATCTCGCACCAGGGTCAGTAGGGCAATTTTGCGCTGCGAGGCTCGATTTGCCCGAGCTTCCGGCTTGAACCTGTCGTCGGTAATTGATGCACCAATGACAAGCAAACCCAATGCCCCAACGACAGAAGGCCGTTGAAGATCCTTCTGTCCCAACGAAGCGGCCAATACGCCACCAACGACATACCTACTGAAACGCAATGATGAAGCGAGCAACGAACTCCAGCGATAGTCCCATGATGCCAGTCGCAATGCACGTTTCGCCTCGCTAAACCGCCTGTCAAAGAGCATTCTTCGTCGCTTAGCCGGGTCGTTTTCCTGGGCGATTCTTGCCTCCCAGGCGTAGCGCATTACCCAAATCGTTTTAATTTCCTCAACAACTGGGGAGAGGTCGACGCCCTGCAACTTGTCGAGTATCACGGAGATCAGTGCCATTGATGCCAACGCAATCACGCCGAGCGCAACCACCCCAATCATTACCCAATCAATCCGGCGCATCGGAGCAGCTGTTTGTGGTTGCGGCGGCGGTTGAGATGGGGCCTGCTGTTTCGGCAATTCGCGGTTCTTGTAGTCCGCGAAGAAATTGAGACCAGATATAGGCTTTCCGTCATATTCCACATATGGCCCAATAAGGAGCCCAATCGGAGGCCCTTGTTGTGGTGGAGTTAGCACCACGTTTTGCTCGGACCAAAGCTCGACAACGTTTTCATCGAGGCGACCAAAAAACTGCTCACGAGATTTCGGATCGTCGGCATGCAGCGCACTGATCAGGTCAACAGGCACCCAACCCGTATCCCTAACAAAGACGCTCGCCCAACAGTAGTGATTCAGCACTGAACCTTCTCTTCGAGTCGAAGGAAGCCTAAAACCGCTCCCAAGGTACGCTGGGATCTCCGCGGCGCGGCTTAGCATCACGAATCGCACCACCTGATCACAGTCAAATCCGTCTCGATTGTCAGCCTTAGAGTCTCGTGAATTCTTAAGCGTGTACTCGAAAATTGCGCGTGCCTTCCGAAGTTCGGTATCAATGCCCTTTGTAATCGCCGGGGTAGCATTTCTTATCGAGTCATTCGGGCTTTGGGGACTCAAAAAGAGCCTTACATAATCGTAGGGTGCGTTAGAGCCGCTCGTCGCACGTGCGGCTCTAGTTGCCTGAAAAGCCAGACTCAGCGCAACCCTGTCGCTGTTGGGATGGAATTTCAAATGCAAGAGACTTGGTTCGCGTTGACTCGACGAATACACCGAATGGTAAGGATAATCGCTCTTGACCGTAGAGTTCGAGATGGCTTGGTAGCTGTCATTATGTGCAAGTGGTATCCATACCTCCACCTGTTTCGTGCTTTTTGGGATGTCGGAAAGGATCAGTCTGAGAGTTACGTCTGTGGCCCTACGAGGTTCGACATCTGCCGCAAATGAGAGAATGAGCGGGCACAGGATCCCGGCGGTACAGGCCCAAAAGATTCGAACCGCACGCGGCATTTTAACGGTCTCCCGATGGCTGGGCGCAATAGTTTGGTCAGTATACCATGATCACATACCCGCTATGGCTTTTAGGCTATGCTGAATGCCCGCCCAGTCACGCAACTTCGACCAATTCCAGCGCTGGCAGGTTGGATCTCGCGATGTCCGTGGCTTGGGCCCAATTCCCACGGAACACCACCGTCACGCGCCCTTGCGTGTTGTTCCCGCTGGGATCGTAATTGCTGCCGATCTGCTGACCGGACGTCACTTCGAACGGATTGTAGAAGGCGAAAGGCGTCAAGCCGCCATTCTGGGAAACCCAGAAGCTGTACAGCGCGGAGAGCACGGAAGCGCTCAATCGTTTGCTGAGCCGGAACGTGCGACGCGAAGTCTGCGCGAGCTGCGACCGCTGGATCGTCCCGTCGTGATACTGGTTCTGGAGTTGAGCGTACTCGCGCAGCTCCGTGAGCGCGGTACAGAGAGAGACCGGCATCACGCCGTTGGGTGCGGATTGTACGAGATTGCCAGGCATTCTGGATCACGCCACTGTCAGTCCGGGTAGCTGCATGTTGGCCGACTGCTGCGTGCGCCCGTAGCTCGAATATTGCGCCGCCATCGCCTGGTCGGTCACGAACTGGGGTGTGACGAACTGTCCGGTCATGAAGTTCGCCGCGTCGGCGCCGCTGATGTTCAGCGAGAGGTATGTGGCCCCAGAGCCGCCAGTCGTGTTGGGGTTGCCCGGCGTCGGATAAATCCCGGCGGCGATGCCGCCGAAGCGGTGGACGATCACCGGGCGCTCGACGGAGAAGCCGAACGGGTACTGCGTGGTGAGCGGGAATGTCTGGCCCGAGTTGGTCACCGTGGCGGCGATGCGGCCGATGATGTCGGACATGACTTTTTGGACCGGACCTGACGACCGCGACCCTCAACTCCGCTCGCCGATAGAGAGATATGCTTAGTGCGAGATGTTCCCGTCAGGTGACTCACAGGGCGGGACAACAGAGGAGGACCTATGATTAGCTCGCGAATCGCTTACTGCGTCACCGTCCCCTATCGTCTGTCTGTCGTCACTGTCATGGTCCTAGCAACAGCCAGTTCAGTCGTCGGGCAAGCTCAGATGTCGCTTGACCTGGAGCGGGCCAAACGCGCGGTCGAGTTCGTGCAGGGCTTCAAAGACAGCTCCTGCTGGAGGAGCCAGGCGTGTCAGAGCTGGATGCGAGAGGCCAGAGTAGCCAAAGTGTATGCAGAAGACGTCGACGGTGCCCTCGCTGAGATCTCTAAGCTGCTCAGTGAGGGCGACCAGTTCCAGAACAATATCGATAGGCTCCAGAATGATATGAAGAGACTCGGTGATGCGAAGCTTACGGCCGAGGCTGAGGTCAACTCGCTGACAGGCCGCGCCCTCGATACGGCGGTCTCTGTGCTCCGCGATCATCATCTTGGCCTCGATGCCAACAGCGCAGCGGACATCCTGAGCAATCAGGCCGGGAAGGGGAAGGTTGCATTTGCAGTCGGCGGGCACCAGATTGTTGTGACAGTCTTCGGTGTTTTCAGCTACCCTCTCGAAGTCGATCTGACCCACGGTGAGAAACCATTCGATCTCATTTTCCACCCATACATATTTCCGGCTCTGGGAAAGGCGGTCGAGGCCGACGCCGCGAGCGAAAAGCTCTCAGTTCAGCCGCGTCTTGCGATCACTGCCGATGGCGTAGACATGCACGCGTCTGACTGCACTTCCGAGGCCATCCCAACGACAAAACCGCTCGATCTTGGTGGGGGGGACGTAGGGTGGCACTGGTGCTTGAAACAGCGATTCTGGTCATGGCTGAGAGATCCTGAGGGAGAGGCTAACGCAAAAGTTGCGCTGAAAGTCTTCTCGTCCGCCGGAAGCCGGGACGTTGAGCCCGGGCTTCCGTTTAAGGTGAAAGGCCGGCCTTGGTGGTGGCTGCTGAGTTGGTTTTGGGAGAACGTACTCCTGAAACCGCAGGTATGGTCTGCGCTTATAGTTGGTGCCGTGATCGCGCGGCAGCGAGGTCCCAAGAGTGCTCTGGATTGGGCTTGGGGCGTCATCCAGCGCATGGCTAGCGGTTCGCCAGCGAAGGGCGAATAGAGCCCCACAGTTAAGCCACCTCCACGATTTCCAGCCCCTGCACGTTCGTCCGCGCGATGTCCATGGCCTGCGCCCAGTTGCCACGAAACACCACCGTCACGCGCCCCTGAGTGTTGTTGCCAGTGGGATCGTAGTTGCTGCCGATCTGCTGGCCGGCCGCGACATCGAACGGGTTATAGAACGCGAACGGCGTCAATCCGCCGTTTTGGGAGACCCAGAAGTTGTACAGCGCTAAGAGTGTCGATGCGTTGAGGCGCTTGCTGAAGCGGAACGTGCGGCGCGAGGTTTGAGCAAGCTGCGACCGCTGGATCGTGCCGTCGTGGTACTGGTTCTGGAGTTGAGCATACTCGCGCAGCTCCGTGAAAGCGGTGCACAGCGAGGCTGGCATCACACCGTTGGGTTCGCTTTGAACGAGATTGCCCGGCATCTTGAATCACGCTACCGTCAATCCAGGTAGCTGCATGTTGGCCGACTGCTGCGTCCGCCCGTAGCTCGAATACTGCGCCGCCATCGCCTGGTCCGTCACGAACTGCGGCGTGACGAATTGTCCGGTCATGAAGTTCGCCGCATCGGAGCCGCTGATGTTCAGCGACATGTACGTCGCGCCCGTGCCACCTCCCGTGTTCGGGTTCCCCGGTGTGGGATAGGTCCCGGCCGCGATCCCGCCGAGCGTCGAGATGTTCGAAGCGTACACGTGCGCCTGGCCATCCTGGTAGCTGGCTTGTTGGTAAAGCTTACCGCCCTGCTCCACAAGACTCCCGGCGTAAGGCGTGGTGGCCGACAGTGGCATCTTCTGTCCTGTGGCTTCCGAGTACAGCATCACAAGTTGACGCACGCTCGGGGATCGCACGGCCACCGCGATATCGCCGCCGAACTGGGACTGCGCGATCTGCACCACCTGTTTGATGGTGCCACTGTTCTGCGGGATGTCCACGCCGTAGATGCTCTTGATGTCGTCGTGCGCCTTCCTCTGCGGTGATTCAATGCCGAGCAACTTCTCGACCGTTCCGGCAGTGAAGCCCGCCGCCGCTCCAATCGCGGCCCCCCATGGACCGCCGATCTGCTCGCCGATCAATGCGCCACCGGCGGTATCTTCAAGAGCGCCTGTCCACGTGCCGCGCTGTGATCCGAACAGCCCACTGGTCGCGAGCATCATGCCGGCGGCTCCGGCGGCGGGAGACTTCGCTACGCCCTGGACGCCACCCCAGAAGTTGCTATCAGAGGCGTTCCAGGCGTCCTGGTTCCAGAACGTGCCTTTCAGGTTGGAGAGCGACTTCGAGAAGCCGCCCTTACTGAACATCCCGTAGAGACCGGATGTGCCGCCCTTGGAGCCGGAGCCCAGAATCGTAGCAAGCGGCGCGAGCATCTTCTTGCGCCGATCGGCCTCTTCCTTCTCGGCGTACTTTTCAAACTCCTCCCACGCATTCTTCGATAGAACGGCAGCCTGCTCGTCCGCCGACTTGCGGATCGCGGCGATCTCCGATTCCGACGCCTTCACCTTCTCGGCCTGTTTCAGAAGCTGATCGCGCTGATAGTAGATCTTGCCGATCGCATCCAGTTCGGCTTCATCGCCCTTCTTCTCGAACTCGGTTGCCTGGCGACGGAAATCCTTGAGCTGCTCCGCGCCTTTTGCGACCGCATCCAGTGCCGCCTTGCGGCGGGCTTCGGTAGCTTCGGCAGTCCGGAGTTGTTGACCCAGATCCTGCGCTTGCGCTCTCGTCAACGGCTTGTCCGGTTCCAACAGTTGCTTCTGGAGCCGCTCAACGTCCTTCTTGGCGTCGGCGTATGCCTCTCCATACCATCGTGCGTACCGAAGAACCTGGCGCGAAGCCGATCCCTTTCATCCTTGCCCTCGCGCAGGTCCGTCCGCTTGGTGACTGCCTCGGCATCCTCCAGCATCTTCTGCAACCGCTGGATCTGGCCTTGGATATCGCTCGCGCGCTTGGAGCGATCCTCCTCGTCGCGCGTGGGAGCGATCGCTAGTCGAAGCTGTCGAGCGCGGTGTTGGCCCTGCCGACCGATTCGAGTACCGGCGTTTCCTCGGCTTCGAGGATTACGCGCTCTGCTTGGTCTGCCATTTCAAGCTGCCTTGAGCATCTCGAAGGGACGCGACTGGAATGCGGCGAGCACCGCCTGTCGGTCGCGCGGCGACAAACCCCACTGCGCCTCGCGCCGGTTGTTGAACGCCGCGATCTGCGAGGCCGTCATTCGCCGGCCAGGAAGAGCTTTATCGAGAAACCCAATCGCCGCGCGGTTCTCATTTGCGGTCAGGACCTTGAGGCAGCGCAGGGTATGGCCGCGCCACGTCCAGTCGCGAATGGGATTGAGACCTCGCGCCACCTTGTAATCCGGGTAGCCGCGACGGCACGGCAGTCCGACCTTCAGAGGCGCCGCCGCTTGGTCTTAGATGTTCTGGCCGCGCTGGATACGTGCCCGGATCGAATCCGCCAGGACTGGCGCGAAGCCCTGCATCTCAGTCGCGGTGTATGGGGAATAAACGAACCGAGCGCTTTTGATGAACGTTTGAAACTTCAGCACAGTTGTCTTCGGCAGGACAGCCTGCGGAGCACGCGGTCGGAGGATCGAATGGGCGTAGGTCTTTGTCTATCCAATACTATGAGGCTTCAGCGTAGCAATCTGCCTGAGACCCAACCCTGGTCTCTTTGCTAACGCCCTAACAACGAAAGTAGCTTCATGCTCCCAGAGCATCTTTGATTTTCGTATACGACGAATGCTGTCTGAGTGCGCTCAAGTCGGGATCGTGCAGCACAAGGTCACGCGAAACGCCATGCTCCACAGCCCGCATGCAGTATTCATATGCCTGACTTATGTCGCCGAGTTTCGAATATGCGCACGCAATGTTGAAGAACGGATTCGGGTGTGCGGAGTGCGAGGTAGAGAACTGCCATTCCGATATTGCCTGTCCATAGCGACCGAGGAAGAAGTGGCAAGTGCCAATGAAGAGACCTGAAGCGGCCAGATATTCTGGCTCGTACTCGCCAGTGAAATATCGCTTGTTCTCGGCCACGGCGAAACTCGTGAAGGTGAGAGTCGTTCCAAAATTCACGGCGAGAACGCGTTTGTGTTCGTCACTATAACTGACCACGAAGTAACCAGTGTTGCCGCACCAAGTCTCAAATGAAGGACTTGTTTGAACGGCCGTTGACAACATCGTGACGGCACCCTCAATGTCGTGGAGGGCTTCGCTGTTCAGAATCTCGTTATCAAAAATCGCGACAATCCAGTATGCGTTCCTCATTGGGCTACGAACCACAGAGGTAATCGCAAAGAACGTCCGGGAATGTTTCAATCTGTTGTGCGCAGCCGCGAGGTCTTCGTAAACGTGCCGATATAGGTTTGGCGAACCCGACAGCGGTTCAGGAGTTGGCAGCGTCAAACCGACGACCACAAAGTCAGTGCCCAACTCTGAGACCGTGCTACCGACCTGAGTCCGCGAGTCGAAAAGAACAGATACTGGATTCTCCTCCTCGGGTTTCTGGAGCGGTTGGTCCGCACCAGCATCACCGGTGCCCTGGGCTGTGGGAGGAGCGGTCGATACTTGCTCCCCCGCCCTTGCAGACAGGGACTTTTGTTCCCTTGGACTAGTGTGCAACTCGACGATCCTCAGCAGGCTGTCGAAAAAACCGTGATCGCCAGGTGCTTCCTGGCGTCGCTCCTCAATTTCAGCCGCGCTCCTGCTAACGAAATGACACTTACTGGCACCCCAATGGTGATCATGCTGGAAAATGTAAATCTTGTCTGATGGGACATGATGCACGGTTCGGACGTCCCTGGGCGCGATCTCGTAAAACACGGTAAGTCCAAATACTACGGTTGTGAAGAGTGTATCGAAAACAGATGTCTCAAGGACCAAATCGATTGGTTGGGCTCTCCCCCCGCTTAGATCCGACCCCACCGCAGCTAAGTCAGCTGTGTTGTCAGCGGCCAACTGAACCCTCGGTGCCCATGGAACGATCGCTAAGCGCTGTGAATACATCGACACATGATAGATGTGCGCCTTGATATCGCAGAGCCGAATTGCGCCTTCCGACAAATTATGAACTAAAAGCGATATCTTCAGCTCAAATTCAGCCTCGGTACCGACCAATCTCGAAGGCGGGCCCTTGCGTGGGTCTCCCAACGAGATAATCGTTCTCTCTGGAATCGGGATGGGGCGCTTCTCGTTAGGAGTTGCCGTGATGTTCAACGTCTGCAACAAGACCGTTCCCTGGGCGTTCGAAAGAGAAGTGGCGACCGACGGCGCGAATGCTGACTTCCCGAGGTTGTCGATCGGTGAATCTATCGGGGGGTCGAAGATTGACAGTTCATCGGACATAGCAAATTGCGTTCGTCACGCGACACTTAAGCCGACCGGAGGAAGCTGGGGCAAAGACAGCTTTGTGGGCAAGTCTCCCAGATCGCGATGTTCTCTACACATCGTCTCGTTCCTGCGATGTCATTGGAAGATCTCGCAGGAGATTCATGCGAGGCTTTTCCAGTTTTACCGATGATTCGAGGGGCGCATCTTGCGGTAGATGTGAATTTCCCTCATTATCGATAGCTTCCACTATGGCTGAGACGATAGAAGGAATGCCAGATGTAGAGCGGATCGCAACTTTATCAGCAAGGGAGGGAGCAAGCTTGATGAGATCCCCACGTTCTATTTGATGCCAAATAGGCAGGATGACCTTTCGGTCCAGGTCTCTCTGGACCAGCCCATCCAGCTCGTATTGGGTCCAGCTCTTGGAAAAGAAGCTTCTGCTTAACACCACAACCCCGAATCTGGAACGAGCGAGACCACGATCAATCGACCGCCGCAGGCTGTCTCCCGCTTTGAGTTCAAAATCGTCGTACCAGATTCTGAGGCCCGCCGCACGAAGAGCTTGGGCGAGCGAACCAACGAACGCTTTGTCTTCATGCGCATGACAGATGAACGCGTCCCAGTCCACAGCCCGGATACTACCAGATGTGCAGGAATGACGCAACGGAAGGTACGCCACGACAGGTAAGCCAAGGCACGCGATGTGTGTGCTGCGGTGGGTGAACTCGCTCGGACCGAGAGCCCAAGTCGAAGTTATTCGGCACTTCATAATTCGCCGCTATCGGGACCTCTGTATGCTGCTGCGCCCGGTCGTAATCTGCTCCTGGCGCTCACCTTCGATGAGTTCCAACACGCGGAACTCCTGCTCCGTGATATCCGCGAGCGTGATCGTCAGCCCGATGCTCTTTGCGTTCAGAATGCGGAAGATCGTCGAACAAGAGCGTCGTTCGGCGTGTCCATTGCTTCTTCGAGCCGATCCTTCGGACAGGCAGGCCCATGGCTGACGTCGAGGGCCTTCCAGTCCGCACGACATGCGGGGCAGCGATCCAACTCCGTCTGCGCCGAATATCCGCAACTGCGGCAGCGGAAGACGCGGTCGGGACACTCTTCTTCAGGCCCACAGAGCGTCACCTGGTGCAGTACTGACCGGCTCAGGAAGCGAACGCCCGGCTCGTCCGGCCAGTCGTCGGGCGTGGCTATTCCGGGTCTTCGTCGGCCTCGATTTCGAGTTGCGCGATCGCCTCGGACACCGTCGCTGACTTGTGCACGATCGGCACCGCGCCCGCGTAACCGTCGTGCGAGATATGGAGCTTGTCGTAAACCGCACCGCTCGGCTCCAGGAACGCGCGCGTTTCTATCGAACGACGCGCTGCGACCACGCTGGTCGAAGCCCGTTCGTGGTCCCGCATTTCCTTGGCGGTTGGCATGCGTAGGACGTGAACGACGCGGGCGCCAGGAACCTTCATCTCGATCCGGTAGTTGATCCCCTCGCGTTCGACGCTGGCCACCGCGCACCGCTCGATTCGCCCGATCACCATGCCGACCTCGGCGTCGTCGAACTCCGGGCCATCTTTGTCGGAGCGAATCTTCGCGAACAGTTCCGCGTTGATCTTCGGCAGGTCCACGTCCTCGCTCTGCGACTTGCCGCGTCCAAGAAAATGGCGGACGGTGCGCTGCGCACGCGCCCAGGCACACCACTCCTCGTCCGAAGGGAACCGCATCTCGCAGCTTTTCTGGCCGCCTGAAAGTATCGGCACCACAAACGGCTTCGACGCATCGAAGCCCGCTTTCTTTTCGGTTTCCATTCACACCTCCTATTGGCAGATACCCGTTTGCGGCGTGATGATCGTCATGGTCACCAGCCCGTTAGTGGGGTCGAAGAGTTGCACGCCGGTGATCTGGAGCGTCACGATGCCATCCGTGTTGCTGAGTTCCGCGACGTTGAAACCCATCTTCTGGATGAGCATCGTGAAGGAATTGTTGGTGTCGCGAGTCACGGTGAACGTGGCGGTCCCGGTGGTCAGATTGATCAGGTTCGAGTACTCGGCCGATCCTGCCTCGACGCGCACCACGAACTGCACTGCAAAGACGCGGTCGCCCCACTCGAAACGTCCCTGGATCTGGTAGCCATCCTGCGCCCCCGAACCAGGAAAAAATCCGGGCCGGAAGCTGTTCTCCCAGGACGCTTCCATGGACACGAAGTCCTTGGCGCTGCTGCCGGAGAGGTAGTTGATGCCGTTGAAGGTCAGCGCGCTGATCATTTCGGCATTGAACTCGTGCGGTGAATAAACGGCGGGCAGCGTGATTCCGCTGGGCGAGGTGTACTGTCCGGTAGTCACGCATTCCGCCGCGATCATCGCGCTGGCGCGGCCCGGCGAGTTCTTAATCGACAGCTTCCAACCTTTGACTGCGCAGCCCACCAGCATTTCGTCCAGCACCGCTGAACCACCAGGCCGGATCTGCTGCACGAACGAGAGTAGGGCAACTCGAGGCCGGTCGGATTCGTTGCTCCCAGAGCCGGAATGATGGTGTACGTGTACGGACCGCTGCCGCTCACGTCGACGTTGCCGAGAACGAAGGACATCGTCCATCAGGATAGTTTTCTCGGCGCCTCACTGCTTGATGGATCAGCATCGCAACGCTCGCGGCTGGCGATCGCTTCGATTCAGCTGATGTCGCCACGTGTTCGCCTCCCACGCTTAACGTTGCGCAACCCGTTCACTATTGCCTTGCCTTTCCGGCGGACAAGAGCGATGAATCGTCAGGCGCAAACGAAGCGCAGAAAAGGATACGAGAACCAACATGACCAACGCTGAAGCCAACACAGCCGCCACTGTTGCGGCACAGGGCGCGCACGTCGCGCCGGAGAAGACCCACTCGAAGAAGGGCGCGAGCCAAAAGAAGGGCGCGCCCACGGGCCAGAAAGCCGCCAAGGGTGCGAAAGCCAAGGCCGGACTGAAGAGGCAAGCCAAAGCCGCCAAACCCGCTAGGGCCAAGCAGGCCTCCGCCCCACGCCCGGAAAGCAAGGGCGCGAAGATCCTGGCCCTGATCCGGCGGCCCAAAGGTGCAACCCTCGCCGAACTCACAAAATTGACTGGCTGGCAGAATCACTCGATCCGGGGCTTCCTCTCCGGTACCGTGGGCAAGAAGATGGGGCTCACCGTCGAATCCGCCAAGCGCGAGGACGGCGAGCGCGTTTACTCGATCAAAAAGTAGCATCCCGTCCGGCCCTTCTGCCCGCCCGGCTTCGGCCGCGGCGGGCATTTCGCTTTTCAGGGGCCCATGCTATGGCCAACCTCAGACCGTCAAGATGCCCCGCGTACTGTAAATGCTCATCTGCCGCGGCTTCCTCACAATCGCGCGCGCCAGCGCGTTGACCGTTGCCGCGATTCCATCGATGCGCGAGGAACTTTTCGACCGCTCCGGCTTTGTGAACATCAGGTTATCGTTGCTCTCCTTCGTCGAGAGGCAGCTCGCGTTCCAGCGCAGCACAGGATTTCCTCCGTGGCGGAGCTTGCCAGATGCGACCAGTTCGAGCAACTTCTTGGACGGCTCGGATAGTGTGGCAACACCCTGCCGGATCTCGATGCAGTCATAGCCTTGCTCAATCATCGAGATCGAGATCTGTCGTGAGTTCCACGGGTCGAAGCAGATTTCTTGCAGGTCGAACATCTCTGACGCCCACACCAGCCGTGCCGTGATGTCACGGTAGTCGATCACGTCACCAGGTGAAAGCTCGACGAATCCCTGATCGGCCCATCGCTGGTACGGCATACCGTCGCGCCGTTCCCGCTGGCGCACGGCCTGTTCCGGCATCCAGAAGAACGCCAGCACGTCGAAGCCGGTGTCATCACAGGGGAACACGAGCGCTACAGCGGAAAGGTCTGTCGTCATCGAGAGGTCTACGCCGGCCCAGCAGCGCCGGTCCTTGAAGCGTGCCATCAAGGCGTGAGGCAAGGGTCGCACCTTGTCCTCGGTTGATTTTGCGAGCATGCCGGCAGCATGCCAGTCACCAGCGGAAGCGTCCCATTTGACCATGTCGATCGCGCGACTTTCTTTCTGATCCCACATGTTGAGGTAATAGCGCTTGAAGGATGTGAGATCGCCTTCGGCTTCATGCGAGACAAATTTCTCCCTGATCTTTTCGATATCGAGGAAGCCGCCGTTTTGCTTGAGCGAAGGGTTGGCCTTGATCCAGGTCTTCGGGTCGGCGGGGTCATCTTCTTTGGCAGCACCGTAAATGCGGCCGTAGAATTTCGCATCCGAAACAATGCCCTCTTCGATCTTGCGGGCCTTTTCGTGCAGCCGCCATGCCAGTGGGGATTCGTTCTGTACGCCGGCCGTGGTGATTGCGATCGTGAGCGTCTGCCGGCGCGTGATGCCGCCGTTTGAGAGAACGTCCCAGTTGTCGAGCTGCTTTCGTGTTTTCCAACGATGGATCTCGTCCGCGATCACGACGGCGGGATTCACTCCGTCCCCGAAATCTCCATCGGCTGCGACTGCGGCGTAGAACGATTCGGGGTCCGAGCGCTTGATAATGCGATGCGTGCCGCGAAGCACGCGGAGTCTCTTGGAAAGGACTGGCGATTGGTCGACCATTTTGCATGCCGCACGGAACACGTTCAGCGCCTGGCGCGTGGCTGCGGCAGCGCCGTAGACCTGGCACCCGGGTGTATTGGTGGTCAGAAGAACGAACAAAGCCAGGCCTGCGGCCATCTCCGACTTCCCGGCTTTCTTCGGAACTTCTAAATACGCCATCTCGATAATGCGGTTTCCGGCTTCGTCTATCTGGCCGAAGATGGCACTGAGCGCTTCCTCTTGCCACGGAACCAGCAAGAACGGCTTTCCGTACCACTCGTCCGCGGTGTGCTTGAGAATGTGCTCAAAGAAATTGCACGCGGCATCGGCTTGAGCCTGGGAGTAGGGCACATCTATTCGCCGCGCACGGCCAATTGTTCGGTGGATTCGGCGTCTTCACTCGCCGACCGCCGTTCGAGCTTCACCTGCTCAAAGGTCTTCTGGGAGCCGTGGAGTATCGCTGCGCGGCCCGTGAAATTCTGCCAGCGAGTCACGATCACGTCAACGAATCGTGGTTCGATCTCGACGCAGTAACAGTTCCTGCCGAGCGTCTCGCTAGCCATCAGGGTCGTGCCCGACCCGCCGAACGGCTCGTACACTGCGCCGTCATGATTTTTAATCGGTCGCTCCATGAGCGCGATGGGTTTTTGCGTTGGATGGTCGAACTTCTCCTCCTTCGATCCGCTCGATATCTGCTTCGGGCTGGCCGCTTCCCAGATAGTCGTCTGATCCTTCGTCCCGATCCATTTGGCCGTCTGCCCTTTGCGTACTGCGTACCAACAGGGCTCATGCTTCCAGTGGTAAGCCTGCCGAGAAATCGCGGCCACGGTTTTTTCCCAGATTATTTGCTGGCGAAGTTCGAAACCGATCGACTGCAGTCCCTGGGCCACCTCGATCATGTGCGACGTTGCGTGCCAGACGTAAGCGATCGCAAGGCTGGGGACCAGCGCAAACGCCGGAGACCAGTCCGCGATCGTATCTCCCGAGATGGACGTGGTCGTGTGGCCCTCAATCCGTTCTTTCATGTAGCTGGGCTCAGCGGGTCCGCGGCCGTTCAGCCCCGCCCGATCGCGCCATTCCATGTCGAGTTCCACACCGTAGGGCGGATCGGTGATCAGTAGCGTGGGCTTACCCCCATCGAGCACGCGGGCAACGCCGGCTTGGTCCAAGCAACTTCCACATAGCAAGCGATGCGGCCCCAACAACCACAGGTCGCCCAGCACTGACACGGGATTGTCGGGAACAAGCGGGCACTCATCAGGGTCGGTCAGGCCGTCAGTCTTCTGCATCATCGCGCGGGCAAGCTCTTGTTCATCGAAGCCAGTGAGCTCGAGGCCGAAGCCCAAGCGCTGCAGGTCGATCAATTCTGGGCCGAGCAGTTCGAAGTCCCAGCCAGCCTCTTCGTGGCTGCGGTTGTCCATCAGCCGCAGCCCACGGACCTGCTCCGGCGTGAGATCGCGTGCGACGTGAACCGGGCACTCGGTCATTCCAGCCTGTCGTCCAGCCGCGCGTCGCAGGTGGCCGATGATGATGACATCTTCGGCATCGCAAACGATCGGCTGTTTCCAGCCATACTCCCGGATCGAAGCCGCCACAGTATCAACTGCCCGGGCGCTCCACTTCCGGGCGTTCTTTGGGTAATCCCGTGGCCGGTCGATCGGCCACCACTCGAGTGCGAAACTCCGTTCGGAGGGGTTCATTGGATGACCTCGGTTGGCGGTTGCACCTTCCGCTCGCGCGGCTGAGAAAGAATTTCTAAGAGATCGTCCTCGCTGTCAGCCGGCTTTTCAATCGCGAGTCGTGTGCGGGAAATAGGGCTCAAGCCAAATTCGCTACAAAACATCTTGAGCAATGTCCATGCCGCATTCATTTGGGCCACGGCCGGGTGCGGCTTCACGTTGGCCACCACCAAAGTGTTCGTCTGCGGATCCAAAATGCGCTTCGCGACCAGGCGGCCTTGTTTCTGAATGGTCTCGTAGCATTCGACTGCGGCTTCGTAAGCGACACACGCGCCTTCGAGCATCTGAGCGTCCGGCCGGCAGTCTAGGTTCATCCGCTCCAGTTCCTCGCTCCAAAACTTCCAGGCTTTGCGCGCCAGACCTTTTAGATGACGGGGACACGCCGGTAAGCCGCGAGACGCTTTCGCTTCCGCCTTCATCTTTTGTTCGAGCTTGTGGGTGCCAAGCCGGCGCGGATCACCTTCCGAAATCTGCAACGTGGTTGGCTTTGGTTTCCTTCCTCTCATCTCCAATCCTTCTCAGTAAATTCGGCAGCGCCTTTTGATGAGTGATTCCTCTAAATTGCGTTTCTAATTTCGCGGATTATCACGCGTAGCTGCGCCATGGTCACGGAAAACGGAAAGGCCCGAGGAAATGACCGGCCCCCCCCCGGCCCCTTCGCGCACGCTCCCGCCTGGTCCTAGTCTCGTGACATTGAACGCACCTGGTCCGCAGGTTCCCGAGTCGAACCGGATCATCTCTGGATATCAATACCCAGCACGTGACCAAAGTGTGCACAGTCCAAAATCCCCGGTGGAGTGACGATGTACTGAGCGTGAAACTCCACACGCCGAACGCATCCGGCAAGAGTGGCCAGCCCTATCCCGCAGCCTAACGGCTTGAACAACAATGATCAGCGGGAAAGCGGGTATAGCCTCCGTCCATTCCAGTTCCCAACGCATGTGTGGGTGCTAACGCGCGCTCTGCAGAACAATCCACGCGCCGTGCGCTAGCAATCGGACCTATCCCCGCCATCCCCGCACGGTCTTTGTTTTCAATGTCATCGGTTGCGGGGATAGCAGGCTGGTTTCCCCGCAACGGCGCGGGATTGCGACCGGAATCCAGACCGTCATAGCCTTCGCCACCGAACCAAGGAACTATGAAAGGGAGGCAAGTGCTGGCACTGAACCCAGTCTGGCTGAGTACGATTACCGTGAGGCGCAATAATGCGCCTTAGGAATAGCCGCCATGTCGTTCAAATCCGAAACTTGCCGTGTACTAATCGTGACCGAAGAGGGGCAAGTCGCACCGGAAGCAATCACTGAATGGGTTGCTCTGCACGCCATCAACGATACCGGGTGCAAACCTCACCTGAACAGTCTTGAGAGCCATTGTAGCCGTCGAGCGGCTATGGGCATTTCCAAATTGATCTCTGGCACATGCAACGACCGAAGGTAGTTGGACATTGAGAAGACCCAGAACCCGGTAAACCCGTTCACTGGTGCGGGTGTGTCGTAACGAAAGAGAGAAACGTCGTCGCCTTTCGGGTGAGTAGCCCACCAGAAGCAGATCAACGGCTCAACCTCATCCAGTTGAACAGGCGGTGAAATCGGAGCCAGCCGTCCGGTCTCGTCGTCCATGTGTGTCGGCGGGACCATCCTACTGAGCACCTTGCTCACGAAGGAGTATCGAAAGCAGGACCGTTCCGAATCCCAATGAGATAACCAGCGTTCTTGCCGGTACTGTCGAAGGGCGGACTCGTCGGCGTCTAAGCGAAGCTCCTTTCCCCCGATAGCTGTTGATGACCAATTCTTCACTTCGACTTGGTAAAGCGTTCGATGTCTGCTCGGGGCAGGCTGTGTCAGTAACCAGCGGTCGAGACGGTCACCACGGCCCGTTCCGTTCGTGGGAGTCTTCGGTAAACCGCCGTGCGTGACTACTTTGCTGATTACGCCGTACGTTTCCTGTAAGCACCGCTGAAGAAGCGAGATGCCCAAGTCTTCACCAACGATGCCAACAATGGCGGAAACGTGTCCCTTACTTGCGAGAGATAGCTCATCAAAGAATGAGAGAACTGCTGATCTGTCGATGGTCAGAGTAGTATTCATGGTTTCGGTTGAGGTAAGCTAACGTCGCCTACCCACTCTTCGTGGACCGAATTTCACTTTCGGCTTGCAGCCAGTCAGCAAGTTCATCGCCGGATTGTCGCTGCAAGTAGAGTTCATACGCCCGTTGCCGAATCTGCTGTTCCACGGGTTGTCGCCTCTGAACGTCTTCTTCTCTCGCCCATGCAAGAAGTTCTGGGATGGACCGCGTTTTGCATAGTTCGGCGAACTCGATGATGTCCTCATCCCAGTTGTCTCGGGTTATCTGGTAGCACTCCGTCGAGAATCGATCCTTCAGGTATCCGATTACGTGCTCATGGAGGATCTGCTGAACTCCGGGCAGTGCGGAGCTGAGTTCAGGATTCGATTCGCTCCCAAAGCAGACGAATCGGATGCAAATCTCTTCTTCGAGCAGGTCACGGGCACCGAATCTGTAAACTTCATCTGCGATCTCATGGATACGGGTATCGTCTCGCTCGAAACCCATCCACCGGACCGTGTACTCGACGTTCCTTCGCTCTCGGTTGCGCCAGGAGTTCTGGTTCAGATCACAACGGCGTGACTTAACTTCGCAGATGAGGAAGTCAATTCGATCCGAGCGTATCAAAGTAGTGTCGCGCTGGAAACTGAAGCGCCTTTGGTTTTCCACTGAGTGGGGAAACCGGACAGCGATGATGTCCGCATCGGTCCCGCCGGGACGGTTTCGAAAATCAGGATGAACAGTGAAGTCGGCGGTGGTGAAATAGCCGTTGAATCGGAGATACCACGTGGCGAGAAGCTCGAATCGGTTAGCTGCCACTGTCGTCACGGCCGATGCCGATACCCGGATGGACGACCGAAATCGCTCGGCCGATCCAGCCGGCTATGCATAGCCTCTGCCTCAGAATATCACGCAGACCGGCAGTCGCTAGTCCTCGTATCCAGTGCCGACACAATATCGCGAGCCGTGAATTTAGCCGCCTGATCTTTATCTTGTCCTACTCTGCGCGCTTGCCATTTCAGTTGCGTTTTTCATCGGTCAGCGATTCGATCCGAGAGGATTGTGGATCAATGTAGTCTTAGGGAAAAGTTTGGTGGAACCGCCACCAGAACTGGCTCTATAGGATCAAGAAGGGGGGAACCGCTTACCGCAGAAGCGCCTCTTGGAGCAAGCCAGGATAGCGGCTCAGCGTATCGAACGTAAGTATGGCAATAATCTTGTGGAGGACTTCGAGTGGCCTGCTAAGCAGGACGTTCTCGGCACTCGAATGGTTGATAGGTGCCGACTGGAAGGAGCGCTGGACACCTAGAATCTGAGGCAATCAAGGGTGAGGTTCACCGAGGTTCGTGATCACTTTCCAGCGGGCAACCTTCCCGTGTAGATCGTCGGCGTGACGCTCGATCCGAAATTCTGTATCGCCGTAGCGCTGTCCAACGCGCTCGCGAAAAGCGAAGCCAAGCCGCTGTTTGAAGAAGCCCTCGCGATCCATCGCTTGTGCGATGAAGTCCGGAAGCGCGGCACGCAACTCGTCGGCGTGCTGTGTTGGCACAGTTTTGCGAGTATCCGCGTCGTACGTTTTTGCGTTCATTTGTTCCCAGACTTGGGCCACGGTAAAGGGCTCGCTATAAAACACGCCATCGAGGGTCTTGAGAAAAGCCTCCCACTGAATCGACTCTGCATCGGCTTGCTGATAGAGCTGAGAGGAGTTCGCCAGAAACCCTTCAACACCGGCGTGCTGCAATATGCCGCCGATGATCGTTGTCCAGTCTTCAAAACTCCCTACGGGTATCACATCCGGCTGCGGGCGGCCGGCGACAAACCAAGCACGGGCTAGCGTCAGCAGCGCGGCGAGGAGTTCGCCCCGATGAGCGAGCACGTATTGCTTCAGCCGCTTATGCCGGAACCCAGTCCGTTCAAACGGCCTCGGGCACCTGGCGTCCATCCGCACCCAATAGCAGCGCCTCGGCATGTCGCCACCCAGTTGGATATTGTTGCCGGTGGCGATCCAGGTGCACCGGACCGGCGAGGTGATCGTCTGTGATTGGCCGAGAATACGATCGCCGTGGATCGTCGCCGTAAGCGCCTTACACAGGTCAGCGGAGTCAAGACGATACTTCAGGTTGTCAAGAATGACGATGGCTGATCCGTCACGGAGGACCGAAGTCAATTGCTTGCGCCATTCTTCCGCTTCCCGCGGGGCGGAGAATAGTGGGCCCTCGCGGCCGCTTACGATTAGCGATACGACTTCGGAAAGGAGAGTCTTCCCCGTGCCCTGAGCGGTCGCATCAAAGAGTGCCAGGGGCGTAGGACCCTTGATGGCAGGCCGGCAAACCGGCGTCAGCATCGAGGCAATCGCATTTGTGCGGCTGGCTACATCCACAAAAGGGAACTCCCGAATAATGTCCGTGACCAGTTCGATCGCCACTTCAATGTGATCCGTGGTCGGCTGCTCGGTGATCTCGGGGAGGTTCAACGCTGGGTCGGGCGCGTAGTACAGTCTGCTCGCCTCATCGTACCCCGGCAACGTAATCAGCGTTCCATCTTCGCGGAGAGCCGGAGACTCGATAGTGCCCTGCAGCGGCGGGAATGCCCATTCGATCGGCGGCATCGCCGAGATGTCCATGACCACGTCCATAGGCGGCGCGCAATTCCGGACGTTCTTCTGTCCGACCTCGTAGAAATCTGCGGACCTGGTGAGCCGGTTCCGGAGAATCCGGTCGGACACCTCGGTGATGACATGCCGTCCGGTTTCCTCCTCGGTGACACACACCAACTTGCCAGCCCGCACGAACAAAGAGGGCGGATTGTTGAAGAGCCTCAACGCGCCCAGCGCGTCGCGACTGATATCACGCAATTGCCGATCTGTGGTCTGGATATTCGGGAACCTACCGCCATCAGCGGTATGCCCCTGTGCTTCAGATTTGTTGTCGGCGGATGGCCTCGCGCGCTTGGGCATCCCCAGCACGATGGGGCTCTTGATTTTGCCGTGGTGCTTGCATCGTCTACAGTATTGCGCTTGGCCCAATTCGTTTTCGATGAATGCGCAGGTGGATGGCCCCGCCGCGCCCCGAGTCTGGCGCAGTTTCTCTTCGGTCTCTGCGGCGGTGTACTTTGGATACGCCTTGCTCATATCATGGGCGATCTGGTTGCCGTCTCGGCACCGCGCCACGATGGAAAGCATGCGATACCACTCGGGTTCCGGCAGCTTGGCGGCATCGTCTTTGCAGTGTTGCATCCAGGGGCAGCCCGCCAGTACACGAAAGAACTCCCCGCTCGGGCTTTCGGGTGCTGCGCCCTGGACGTGCGCCTTGAGCTCTGGGTCGGTCTCCAACTCGACAAGCTCCTCGAACTCCGACGGGTTGTAGCGTTGGCCCCTATTGATCACTTCATACTGGACGAGAGTCGGAGTTTCCTGCTTTCGGTTGTACGTGCCGGGAACGCGCAAGAGGCGACAGAGGTCGGCGGTGTTGTCGATACTCCAGCCACTTCGTGCGGCGATGCTGCCCAGGAGCCCCTGAAAGCCCTTTGAGAGCCGCTTCGCTGCAGATCTGTCGTTCTCCGTGACCGTTTCCATCGGCTCCCGAAACAGCCAATGAAGCTGAATACCACCGCCAGAATAGACTGCGACGGTGGGATTGAACGGTATCGCCCGAACAACACTCCAGGCATCGTCCAGGGACGGAGGCAGATTCGTTGCGGCATGATTTGGCCCTAGCACATCGATGTCAGCCCAAAGCCCAGGCAGTGCTATGACACCTGCCTGCTTTCCGCGGCCCCTATGGGGTTGTTGACCCTGCACGCCAATGGCGAAGTAGACGTTTTCCTTCTCGCGCGCGAGTATCGCATTGTTCGCCGCTTCTGTGTACCAATCCTGGTCGTTGAGTAGTACGAAGGTCGAGCGCTTGCTCGGCTTGTTGAAGAGAGCAATGAGGCCGGTCTCTTGGCCGCCAAACACGCTTCGTAGGAAGCGAGCGGCCATGCGCGCGGCAACACGCGGATCAGATGTGCTCATGGCGGCGCCTCGGGTCCTCGGTGTGAGAACGGCTTCATCGTTTCACTGCCGACTTCCTCGAACAGAAGGCTGAAATCCGGCCCGAATAAAAGCATCCCTCAATTGCCGAGTCATCTGATAAACGCGCGACCGTGATTTGCCAGTCTTTGCGCCGGCCTCGAGCATAGGCAACTCGCTCAACAGAAGCGCCAAGTTCTGCAACTGGGGAGGCAGCCCATTGAGCACGCGTTGCACGTCAATGCTCATCTGAAGCTCAGCTTCAATCTCGTGTTTGTGGCCGGCACCGAGCGGATCGGCTGGGTCGTTCGCCGTTCCCGGCTCTTGGCGCGATAAGTCTTCGGCGAGAACTTCCCGTTGCACGCGCCGATGCCTTCGTGTGACCAGCACCGTGGCGTGGTTTCTAACGACGCCTCGGACAAAACCTTGCCAATCACCGCGCGAGGGATCGAATTTCGGGGAACGGCGCAGGCAGTCGAGGACCATTTCCTGCCGCAGATCTTCCCAGTCGTCCGATCTGAAGCCGGCAGTGGTGACCAACAGGCTGGCGCGACAGGAGGCCTGCTGGAGAATGTAGGGGTCGAAGGTCAGCATAGCGGCGCCTCCGTGAGGCGACGCTCGATGACGACGCGGCGCGGGACACCGGATCGAACGTCGATGCGCTCAATCCTTCCGTTCTTGAGTTGATCCAAGCGCGCCATCAGCCGGAGTACTTCATCTCGGAGGGTGAAATCGGGCAGGTCCGCCTCCTGCCTCTCGCCTTCGTCCACATCGAGCTTTACATCGAGCAACACAATGGGTTTGGGATGAAAAACAGGATCGCCATTCTGAATGGCTATACCAAGGACATGGCCGAAGTTCACCGATTGAAATAGCCGGACCAAGGCCTGCCGAGGAGCCGAAAGTTGGGTAAATCGCCCAAGTGCGGCCATGTGTCAGTTCCTCACTCCAGCCCGGTCTGCCAGGAGCGGTGCGGCTACGGGAGCAGCCCGCTCGGCGATCCATCGCCGCAATTCGCCACGCCGATAGAAAATGCGATTCGAGACCCGAATGAATGGCGGCCCGCCACCGTGTACCCGCTTTCGCCGGAACCAAGCCAGCGACATCGGCAGCTCCTGCTCACGGGCCTCGACTTCCGTCAGTAGATCGTGATCACTTTCGTTAGATTGGCTTGTCTGGCAGTGCACTCGTTCGTCTCCACTGGGATCACTTGCTAATCCGACACTAATGTGGAGAACGAGGAGAAAAGTGGAGAAAGTGTGGAGATTATGCGCCTGAAGTCAGAGGGGACTTATTGTCCCAATGTGCACGGGTACATTCCAATTTGCCCAGCACAGCGTCTAATCGGTCGTCGTTATACCGATGCGTGTCCCCTCTGACCATCCCATAGAGCTGAGTCCTAGAACATTGAAGGCGCCGAGAGACAGCGTCCATTCCATCAAGCTTCTCTTTCCGTTTGAAAGCCTTTAGGATCGCGAGACGGTTCGCCCTGAGATCCCTGGGCTGCGGGCCTCTTCCGCTGGCGCGGCCTACTTCCGCGACCACCGGAGCGGCTTGGTGTTCCAAATGAGACGTCGGACTATTCGGATGGCGCGAGCCACCCTCGCCGGACGGCATCAAAGCAGCTGCCGTCAGCCCTGGAGTTTCGGGTACCGCCGGAGTCTCAGGATCAACCAAGTTCCTGGCTGTTGGTATGGAGTGGGGCTTATTCGGTCCCTGTGTTTTTGGCGGAACTTGCTGAACGTTCAACTCGTCACGGCGCGTGGCCAATTCCGTAGCGCATCGGGCCGATAGAGCCCTGTAGCGGGCGATGTCGGCTTCCAAAGCGGGCCTTTGCTCCGGAGTCGCAACCTCCAACAACCCTTCAAGGTATCCCACCTGGGACTCCGCTTGGTGTTTGCCGCTTTGGATAACCGACAGATTGACGGGCTGAGACTGGGTCCGCTCGATGTCCCGCGCTACCAACAGTGCGAATTTACGCCTATCTAAGGCGATCATCTCTGACTCTGATAATGTCCGCATTGTGTTGTCGTACCCTCTGTGCTCTCGATTTGATGTTGATGCTCCCGCTACGGATGTTAACCCAGAGCGACTTGTTCCAATTGTACAGTGAAGCAGAACTTCAGACCGGTGGTTTGATCGCGGTCGGCGCTGGAAAACTTGGCAGAAAGCGCAATTTACAACAGATGATGGATTTGTTTAAGCTCGTGCCACCGGCGCTGCTGCTCTTCCCACGACAAGTCACTCACGAGCCGTCGCACAGCAACCTCGCTGATGGGAAATCGTGCGCCCCCTGTCGGTGGGAATTCCAGGATCTCTCGCTGGATTTCGGGTGCCAGCCAGACCAGTTCCATAATCTGGCTCATCCGCTCCCTGGTGACACAGCCAAGCCGGGCCAAGTCCGCGTAATCTCGGGCCTCACCCCGCTGGATCATGTCCTGGAACTGAATAGCCAGCGCCAGGACCTGCGTGACCCGGGGCAGATGCCCATTTCGGGAAGCTGGCGCATCCGGCGGTCCCGTTCTCCCTGGCGGCCGTCCTGTAGCGTGCAAGCGGAACTGAATCTCAACGGTGCTGTTTGGCATACTCATGCTTCTCCGTCAGGGCTGGCGCACAACCGCAAAGTTCTTTGATTCCCCGTGAACGAAAACCAAGGGTCACCGTCCCGGTCTTTCCGTCATAACGGACGTGCTCAACCAGCGACCGGATGAATCGTTCCTGCTCCCAGGTAGACAACTGCTCCCAAAGCGGATCAAAGCCATGGAGCGCTACTTCGACATCCTGGGCATCGACGCCTTCTGCTTCGATCGCGGCCAGTTGCTGGCGAAGGTCGGCCCACCTGCTACTTAGGCGGGACACTCGATCCTGGAGTTCGGCTAGACGGCTGGTGGCGATATCGCCTGTCGAACCGCGGGAGCCGGCCGCCGCGATGGTCTCCTTCATCTCCTGCGCGATGTTCTGCAGTTCCTTGTCAATGTCCGTCTTTTCAATGTCGATTTCTGCCGACTCTTTGTGCCGGTTCTCGGCAAGCTGTCTCAGGACCTCGCGCAGCATGGTGGGGTTGTTCCCAATGCCTCGGAGTTGCTCCACGACCGCGTTCTCAAGCGCGGGAGCCGACACGGACCGCGTCTCGCACTGGCTCCAGCCACGCTGGTGTGCTTTCACGCACACGTAGTAGCGATAGAGCCGATCCTTCTTGTTGACGTAGGTGTGAATCATGCCGACGTCGCAGCTAGCACAACGCACAAGTCCTTTGAGCAGCGCGGCGTACTTGTTGCCAATGTTGCGGCCGCCGCGACGTCCATTCCGGTTGAGGGCACTCTGGACCTTATTCCAGGTTTCGTCATCAACAATGCGGTCGTGTTCGCCCTCGTAAACCTGGCCGCCGTAGTCGACCTTGCCCACGTAGATCATGTTCGTGAGCAAGTTGTAGAGGCCATTTTTTGCGATCGGCTTCCCACCCGCCTCTCGACCTTCGCGCGTTGTCCAGGCTTTCATGCACCATCCGCGGCGGTCGAGTTCCTCCACCACCGGAATCAGTGATCCGAGCTCAAGGTAAAGCGCGAAGATCTCCCGTACTCGCTGCGCCTCCTCCTGATTCACAACCAGGGAGCCACCTTTCGGAGCGACGTCATAGCCGATCACAGGATTGCCACCAACCCACTTACCTCTGCGCCGCGCGGCGCCCATCTTGTCGCGGGTCCTTTCAGAGATCATCTCCCGCTCAAACTGGGCGAACGAGAGCAGGATGTTCAGGGTCAGGCGGCCCATGGAACTGGTCGTATTGAACTGCTGCGTAACCGACACGAATGTCGCGCCATGCTTGTCGAGGATCTCCATGATCCGCGCGAAATCGAGAAGCGATCTCGATAGTCGGTCGACTTTGTAAACCACAACGCAGTTCACGGTGCCGGATTGCACATCGGCGAGGAGTCGCTTCAGTGCCGGGCGCTCCATGTTGGCTCCGGTATAGCCGCCGTCGTCGTACTTCTGCGCCAACGCCAGCCACCCTTCCTGACGCTGGCTGTTGATGAACGACTCCGCAGCCTCGCGCTGGGCGTCGAGAGTGTTGAAAGTCTGGTCGAGGCCTTCATCCGTCGATTTGCGCGTGTAGATCCCGCACCGAACACCCGCCGGCGTCCGAAAGCCGTTTCCTTTGTCCTTCGGCTTCTTGTCACCGCGCACGACGCGCCTCCTTCTCCAACCCAAAGAACGCGAAGCCATTCCAGCGTGTGCCGGTTATTTCGCCGGCGATCGCACTGAGCGAGGCAAATCGCCGGCTATCGTATTCGAATCCCTCATTGAGGACCTTCACCACGACGGTTTTTGCCTTGTACTTCTTTACGATCAAGCTCCCTGGCATTGGAAGGCGCGCGTCCCGCGTCTGTATGACCGTCGTTGTCACGGTCTGCTCCAGCGGGACCTGGGCCAATCGCCGGGCTGCGTTCTCTGAGATGCGCAATCGCAATTCTGTTCCGCGGGCTATGGCGATAGCGTATTGCCGAACCGACTCCGGAAGTCCGCCATCTTTCAGCGCCTGCAAGTGCCAGGCGATCTTTCGTCGGAGGTGCTGACAGTTCGCAATCGGATGCTCCGCGCCGAACAATTCCTTGTGCACGGCCTGTAACTGGGGCGCGCTCATCCTTGGCAAATCCGCAATCTCCGGCAATCTACTCCGTTTCCTCATGGCTGCGTTGAGTCCTTTCTCTGACCTGTCAACGTCAGTTCATGAACGCTCTGTTCGCCGGTAGTATCAAGTCCCTCTGTTGACGGGAGCGGCTCGGTGCTAGTGCGGACAAGCCGGATCCTGGCGCGCCGCCGATACGCCGCCGCTAGCAGCGCCGCGATCTCGTTGATGGCATCCTCAACCTTGGGTCCTTCGCCGCCTTGCATACGTTCGCCTCCGAGGGGCATGCGGCCTGACGGAGGGAGGAAGTGGGCGCGGACGAAGGAGGAATGTGGCCGCTGGCCGGTTCTTGTGGTTGCTCGATCCAATGTCCAGCACCCACAACGAGTCCCGCTTGGCGGCCTGCCCGCTGTCTGGTGTTACGGGGCGCATTAGCGCTCCCTGTCAACTAATACTCAGGCGGGTTGGAAGATGTGTAGCTCCGCTTGCCCTGGTTGGACACGGCCGTCAACATACTTGCCACGGGCAGCCACCGAGCCGTGGGCCTATGAAAGAGAAACAAGGACGTCGCTGCGCACCGGCGGGATCCTCAGTCGCGCATTCCATAATGCGATTCGGCCTCGCCATGACAGTTCCGCCAGCGTAATTCGCACCGCTCTAAAGCCAGTCAAGCGCCAACGATTCCGGAATGCTGTGTCGCTGAAAGCAGCAAGGGCACTCAAGTAGAAGTCGCTCGCCTTCTTCCGAAACGCCTGAAGATCTTCCGTCCCAGCCTCTTGCCTCGATCCGGTTCGGGGATAGTCTGACAAGGTTATGTGTGACGGTCATGCCCTCTTCGATGAGCGCCGGGGTACCCGCCTGTTTGCATTTCGCGCAAATTAGTTCTTCCTCAACGACGGTCGCCTCCGGGTAAAGCATGCGTTTCGCATCATCGATTAGTGCAAACAGCTCCTCTTTCGTGAACTCGCTCATATCAATCGTCGTGACGGCCATTTTGCGCATCCTTTCTCGCCAACGCGGCCTCTCGCCCAAGACCCGAACGTCGCCAATAGCGTGTAGACAACCTGCTTCGACCAGTTTGAACTGAACTTGAAGGGAGGTCAAGCAATGCCGGTTCGGCTCGAGGCTCGGGTCGTGTGGAGAAGCCGGACACAAGCGGAGGATGGTGGAATTCCGCTGGATAGCGTGATGGCAAGGCTTCAGATATTATCGGTGCAGCATGTCTTCGCTTGTCGAAGAACCGATCGACAAGGCAGCGCTGATTGCCAAGGTTGCCAGCAGCCTGGCTGACGACTACCACCGGCGGGGAGGCTATCTCTCCGGCGATCACGTCCTTCGGGCAGTCGAGAAGCGGGGGCTGGACCCGGAAGACGATGTCCTCATTCGACAAAAACTGCGCGACCTTGGAATCGACATCGACGACCCCGAAAACGCCTTCGATTTCGAACGACTTGAAGAAACTGACGCAAGATCTGAGGACCTAGTTCGCAAGTATCTCCTGGAGATTGGCTCCATCCGACTATTGAAGCCGCAAGATGAGATAACCCTAGCCAGAAGGATTCAGGCAGGCAGACAGGCGGCTCAGGCGTTGGAAACAAACTCCTTTGGGCAATCCACCTCGGTAGAGCTCGGCGAACGCGTAATCGAGGGGCACGAAGCGGAACACCACATGATCGCCGCTAACTTGCGGCTGGTCGTTAGCATCGCGAAGCTGTATTCAACGCGAAGTAGCCTGGACCTCCTCGATCTGATTCAAGAGGGCACCCTCGGCCTTTTCAAAGCAGTCGACAAATTCGATCACCGCAAGGGATTCAAATTGTCCACGTATGCCACTTGGTGGATACGCCAGAGCATTACCAGGGCGATCGCCGACACTGGCCGACTGATCAGACTCCCGGTTCACGTTAACGAGTCTATAGCGCGAATCACAAAGATCAAACGAGCACTTGTAAGGGAGAAATTTGGAAAAGAGCCATCGATAAAGGAGATATCCGAACAGCTTGGGTGGAAGCCGGAAAAGGTGCAGTTCCTTATGGACATAGGCATGGAGCCGCTCTCTTTGGACACTCCGATTGGGGATGACAAGGAGTCTCTTTCCAGTTTAGTGAGAAGCGCTGTAGAGAAGAGCCCCGAGAGAATTATGATGGCCCTGGAGCAGTCGATGCTGATCGACAGAGTTCTTTCGCATCTATCTCCACGCGAACGCAGCGTTTTGAGACGACGCTTCGGACTCGATGGAAAGAGACCAGAGACCCTTGAAAGGATTAGCCGGACTTTTGATATCACGCGCGAGCGGATTCGACAAATTGAAGAGAAGGCCCTGAAAAAGCTCAGACACCCCGCCAGAAGGCGCCTGCTGAGGGAGTTGTGGCCTGCGGCCGACACAGATTCACAATCCAAAACCGATGGCGGAGCTGGAGAAGCGGGTGGCGAGAAGCCTAAACAGAAGGCTGGACCGAAAGGAAAGAAGAAGCGTGACAGCACAACAGGCAACGACTCAGTTCCTCGCATGGCTTGATCAACAGCTGCTCAATGCCGGCCGCGGCGACTCTCTGAACGAATTGTCAGTGGAGCCGAAAGGGCGGTTTTGGCTCGGGCGTCTCGCGTCAGAAGAAGCCGTGGTCGAGTCCGGCCTTGGAGAGCGCGGCGAACGCCTCGATCCGTGTGCGGTTGGAGTCCGCCTTAGACCTTCGGGAAACCCTCCGTGGACTTTCGTCGTCGAAGCAGTCGCCTGTGTTTGGATGCGGGAAGCGAACGGTAGGTGGCGCAAGTGCCCGAAAATTCGTGAGTCGATTCCGGTTTCCATTCGCGATGCGGAGGGGGATTACGAGTTTGGCGAGCTGCAGTTGACAGAGGCGCTCCGATCAAGCTGCGGCCAGGTCGGCCCGACTTGTGTCATTCGAGTCGAAGTGCGGAGGGACTTGGCTTCACGCCCTGAGCTGACGATTCTCCTCGTCAACACTTCGCCGAAAGACGCGCCGCCACTGAAGGACACGACGCTCTACGAGTGTGCAGTGGAAGTCCGTGGGCTCTTGACCGAACCGTTCGTCCTCGAGTCATTGCCGGATTCTTTCCGTTATGACCGACGCGTCCCCGCGTATGGGATTAATTGTGGCGTCGAACTGACGGAGAACAATGGCGTCAGGACGACCGATGCCATCATCGCTGACAAGCCCCGCCCCAAGTATTGGAGTGTCGACGATCCCCCTCCCGATCTGACATTTGCAAAGCTTGCCACGGACCCTGTGCCGAGTCTTGCGCAACTCGTTGAGGCGCACACGAAATGGGGTCGTGAAGTATGGACGGCAATTAATTTGGACGATCGTTCGCTGAAGGGTTCTTGGTCGTCGGCGATGAGAGCCCAAGCCGACGTCGCGGCAGCCGAGTTCTGGGCGGAAAACAAACGGTTGATCGACGGTTTGGAACTGCTGAGAAGCGCTACCCAACTTTTGAAAGCCTTCACATTGATGAATCGGGCGATGTCGTATGCAGCGAACGGGAAGTATGATGAATGGCGCCCTTTCCAGATCGGCTTTCTTCTCGCCAACCTGTCGTGCATTACGTCCAGCGACAACGACGCGGAAGTCGCTGACGTTGTTTGGTTTGCTACAGGAGGAGGGAAAACCGAGACCTACCTTGGATTGCTGATCACAGCCGCTCTCTATGATCGCCTTCGCGGCAAGATTGCGGGTATAACCGCCTGGAGTCGATTTCCGCTCAGGATGCTTTCGCTCCAGCAGACACAACGATTCGCAGACGCAATGGCAGGGGCCGAGCGCGTGCGTCGCGAGGAGGCCATTTCGGGAGATCCGTTTTCGGTCGGTTTTCTTGTCGGCCAGGGCGCAACCCCCAATTCAATTTCGGAGGATCCCCCACTTGGTGATCCCGACCCGGAAGACGACAACATGCCAGGGCGATATAGGGTCCTGTTGAAATGTCCCTTCTGCCATGAGAAGTCGATCGCGATGGCGTTCGATCGTCGATATTGGCGTCTTGCCCATCAGTGTTCGGGTGAAAGTTGTCCCTGGCCCGAGCGAGATTTGCCTTTTTACATTGTTGACGACGAGATCTACCGGTTTCTTCCAACCGTGATTGTCGGGACTCTGGACAAAGCCGCGTCAATTGCGATGCAAGGAGGAATGCGCTGTCTCGTGGGCTCCCCCCTGGGCGTTTGTTCCGAGGACGGCCACGGCTATACCTATGCACCCCGCAGCAAAAAGCCGAACGGTTGTCTCGTTCCAGGATGTCAAGGGCGCCCTGTCGGTCTTGCTAGCGGCGAGGAACTTTACGCGCCGACCTTTCGACTACAAGACGAGTTGCACCTTTTGAAGGACAGTCTGGGCGCGGTGGATTCCCATTACGAATCGCTTCTCGATCACCTTGAGTCGGAGGTTTCTAAAAGAAAGCCCAAGATTCTCGCATCGTCTGCCACATTGACTGGTTACGAGAGGCAAATAAGGCTGCTTTATCGGAGGGCCGCTCGGGTCTTCCCTGTTCAAGGTCCGTCTTCAGAAGAGGGATTCTGGACATCGACATCAGACGATTTGGCCCGTCGTTACGTTGCGGTGGCCCCTCGTGGTGTGACGATTGAGTATGCCGTCGACCGAACAGTGACAGAGCTTCAGCGCGCCGTCCGCAGACTGAGAACCGAGCCGCAGGTAGTGTGCGCCGAAGCGGCAATTGACGCGAGCTGGGTCGAGCAGCTTCTATCGTTGTATGGGGTTGATGTAACCTACGGCAACACTCTTCGCGATCTCGACGCGGTCGCGCGTTCGCTGGAAACGCAGGTCGACGTCGACGGAGGACTGAACACTGCCTCTCTTACCGGAAGAACAGACTTTGAGGACGTCAGAGCAACGCTCGACCGGCTTGAAAAACCCGAGTTGGCGTTCGATGATCGCCTCCACGTCATCACAGCCAGTTCGATGATGTCACACGGCGTGGATATCGACCGATTGAATGTGATGGTCATGCTGGGAATCCCTCTCACCGCCGCCGAATTCATCCAGGCGACGGCTCGCGTCGGGCGTCGTTGGCCTGGCTTGGTCTACGTGATGCACAAGATGGCTCGCGAGAGGGACGCGAGTGTATTTCGGAGTTTCAGAAAGTTCGTTCAGCAGGGAGACCGATTTGTCGAGCCAATCCCCATCACTAGACGAAGTCGACGGGTCCTCGAAAAAACAATTGCAGGGCTGGTCTTAGCCCGAATACTGATGGTTCACGAGCCAAGAAGCCGGGACGCTTTGACGACTGTCAACAAGCTGAGGGGCTACTTCGTCAAGAACGGAGTTACAGAAAGCTCCGAACTCGAAGCCGTCATCCAGATGCTGGGTTTCGACAGCAATCTGGATGAGGCGCTTCGGAACGATCTTCAGAAATGGTTTCGGCGCTTTTTTGAGAACCTCATGGACCCGGGCGGAACCTTTAAGTGGCCATCCGATCTTTGCCCAACCGGCAAGGCGATGCGATCACTTCGCGATGTTGAAGAGGAGGCTCCGATTCTCGGAGTCTAAGGACGCCAATGAAAGAATATCGAAGTTCATCGCAGATTCTCTTCGGCTTCCTTCCCGAACAAACGGTCGACCTGAAAGGTATGGTTTGGAAGGTCAAAGAGTGGGTCGAGCCTTACGGTCGTTCGATTGAACAAGAGAGTCTACGTCAGGAGCTTGCGCGGGTTGCTGCTCCGTGGGATATCACGGGCAAAGACGGCAAATACGTCGACAATCTGAGGCAGGGCTACACGGTTCGCGTTCTGGCTTTGAACAAAGAACTCGGCGTAAAGGTCGAGAAGTTCCCAAGACTATGGGTATGTAAGACCTGTGATCGGCTGCACCAGGGGAACGAGCCTAGCAGGTGCAGTTGCAATAGCACGCGCTTCGGCCAACTCCCCTTCGTTGGATACCATGATGAATGCGGCGGGGTTCGATCACCTTACATCTCTTCCTGTCCGACCCACAAACAAGTAAAGATAATCTTGCCCGGCACGGCGCGGGCTGAGGAAATCAGGTTCGTGTGTCCAGTGTGTAGCAAGACTCTGCAAAAAGGATTCGGTTTCCCAAAATGTGACTGTGGGAAAGGAAGCTGGACGTTTAACGTACACCGCGCCGCCTCGGTCTACACACCACGCACGATCGTGATGATCAATCCGCCGTCGCTTGAGAAGGTTGCGAAGGTCCGCGAGGCGGGCGGCGCCGCCCGCGCTCTTTCTTGGGTCCTGAGCGGACTGAGCGCCAATTCCTTCGATGAGACAGGCACTACTGCTGAGTCATTCAAGGCCAACCTCTTGAAACAAGGAATCCCAGAGTCCCTGGCGGATCAAATGGTCGATCAGGCCATCAAGAGCGGCGCGATCAGCAATGCCGAAGGTGGCCCTATTAATCTTCAGGGGCAGTACCTCACAGATGCGCAGGCCGGTGCAGTCAGCATTGCACTCGCCTTGTCTGACTCCAGGCTGCGCACCACTGATCTAGCAAACGAGACGGAAGCCAGTTCAGAGCTTGGTAGGAAGTATCGGTCGGCGTATCCGAGAGCATCCCGCGTCATGGGCATAGAAGACATCGAATTTGTGGACTCGTTTCCGGTCCTGACAGGGTGTTACGGCTATACGCGCGGCGATTCTGATCCTGGCGCCTCGAGGCTCGTCCCTTTCAAGAACAAAAAAGGAGATTACGTGGTCTACGGCGAGGTCATCCAAACGGAGGCACTCTTCGTGCGTCTCGATCCACGCCGCGTCGCTGAATGGCTGGTTAGGAATGGATGGGCAATTTCCCGGTGGACCGACGCGAGGAGCGCGCGCGTATCAATATTGAGAAACGCTTTAGTGCCGCCACCCGGGTCTGAAACGAACCCTCCGACCGCGGGATCGCGGTTGCTCACGCTCGTGCACAGCTATGCTCATTGGTTTACCCGTCAACTTGCCGTGAGAGCAGGGATCGAACGAAGTTCACTCTCCGAATTCCTCGTGCCGCAGCACTGCAGCTTTTTCATCTATGCTGCAACAAGGGGCGACTTCGTGCTCGGCGGCCTCCAGGCGGTCTTTGAGACGGAGCTCGACTCGTTCTTGAGCGAGTTGGCGTCTTTGGACTTGAGGTGCCCTCTCGATCCAGGTTGCATGCGGATTGCCGGCGCCTGCATGGCCTGCCTTCACTTGGGAGAACCGTCCTGCCGCTACTACAACGGCTATTTGAATCGTCAGACCCTTGTCGGCCCAGGAGGTTTTCTTTCCGTTGTGGCTGTCAACCGGCGGCTGGAAGAGGGTTCGGCAATTTCAACGTGACGACTGGCGTTCGTTAGCGAAACCATCACTCCGGCGTGCTTTTCGATACTCCCAAGCTCTTGAATCCAAATAACCTCTGGCCATAGGGAGGCTACTACACCAACACCAGGCAGCCGGTCACTCCACCCTGCGCTCCTCCAAGGCGTCGGGCCTGCCGGTACATCGCTTTGAACGTGCCGCTTGCAAAAAGTTCGGCCTCTTGACCGATAGGCGATTATAGGAGATTATAGATTCATGCCCGCAAGTAATCACAGGAATAGAGTTCAGCCGGCACAGTATCGACGAGAAGAACTGCTCAGGATGAAGAGCCAACTGGAGGACCTGCTGAGTGGGGTGGAAGCACAGATCAGGGAGACAGGAACTCCCGAAATGGCTGACCCAAAGGAATCCAGCGGCAGAGCGCACGAAAGTCGTTGGACTGGATCAAAACGGCCCGTTCGTGAATTAGTGCTCGATTCCCTGGACGACCTTGGTTGGCCCGCATACACGCGGGAGATCACTCAATACTGCGCAGCGCGTTTTGGCCGCGAAATCGCCGCCACCCGCTACGGATCTCTAATGAAGGATGAGATGCAAGCGTTTCGCCCCGGTACCAGTCGGCGGCCGGTTTGGCTTTGCTTCGCGCTCACGAGCGATCGGCATCAAGCAATCAAGCGGCTTCTGTGTCGTTCGGACTGGCCTCTGGATAGGCGCATCCTAGCGCCCAGCTCTGGGCTGGTGCAGTATCTGAGCCTCACGGCTCGTTTGTGTGAACTTGCAATGAAGTTCGAATCCTCGGCGGCAGACGCGCAGATGCTGAGGATTATTGCTGCCGACCATGCGCGCGACCTCCCAGGTGTTCGATTGACCAAAGGGAAATTCGATCTGGAAGGCTGGCGTTCGATCGCACTAGAGCAACTTCGCGACGCCGCAGAACGGGACGAACTAGCACGGAAGGCTTCTGCCGAACGCTTGGAAGCAAGGTCTGAACTCTACCAGCTCTTCGGGATGCCGGACCTTCATGAAGGGCCGGCGACCGAGGCCAATGAGCAGAGGGTAGGATCGTAGGACCGCATGAGCCTCTCAAGCACTCGCGGCTTAGTCAGGATCTCCATCAATCCAAGATGCGAGTTCCAGGCGGCCATGGTAGCAGAGGGCGTCCGGGAGCCGGAGTTGTTCAGGCGGGTGACCGGTCGGGAGTACGATCGCGAATATGGCGAGCGAGCTTCAGCGCGTAGCCGCGGGGCCAAGTTTGAAGAGAACTTATGTATGAATAATGCCGCGTTGCTTAGGTCGGCACTTGCTCGCCTTTATGGGTACAACCCCGAAGAAATGGTGGTTCGCAATTTCGCCGACGAGGTCCCCGGAGTGAAAGGTGTGCGGGTGATACGGCTCAACCGGACTAGGCAGGTTCTGCGAGACTTGGCCGCCGGGAATGAGGTCCCACATCTGCTCATTCAACCGCAACTATCTCTTCCTATTGAGCTCGATCGGAGCTTCGTCGAATACGTGGCTCCAGATTTCATGGTTCTCGATGGTCGAACAAACATCTATCGCCCCGGCGAAATGAAGAGCTTCATTATCCGTGAGGGTAGAGCAGACAAGGCAGACTTAAACCTTACCCGCAGGCAAGCCGCCGCGCAGATCCTCGCATTGCGCAGTGAATGCGTGCCCTACGATCTTGCCGGACGGGTGACCAGCGCGGCGACGTTTATTTTTGCGACACCCTACGGACTCTCGCCCGCTGCGCCGTTCGAGGATGTCCTTGAAGGGCCAATTCGAGAGATCGGCCGCGCAATTGAGGTGCTTCGAGCGGCCCGCCGCCGTCTGGAATCTCGGCGGCAGCAGGATGGAGCACGGCTGGAGATGCTTTACGACGAGATCCCGGTCAGTTTCCAGGAATCATGCCTCGGCTCATGCATTATGGCGGGCGAATGCAAGAAGAAAATGGCCGCTTCTGGACGAGTCCTGGGTGACGAGATCGGTGATCTGCTTGGCGAGGAGATCAGCCTCGAGCGCGCCGTCGAGCTACTGGGCGGAGCGGAGCCGGAGAACCCCGCTGAGCGCGAAATCGCGGAACGGCTCTCTGATGGAGCTTCTATTCTGGGTTCCGGCCAACCCGGCACGGGGCGGAGAGTGGCATGATCGACAATTCGATACTGACCGCTCGCCTATTGGCGCATCGAGACCGGCGAGCGGTGCGGGTACGGGATAGAAGAACCGTATGCGATGACCCGCTTATTGTCTTTGGAATCGCTCCAATTCGCGTGGTGGCTGAGCAACGGGTCCAGGCCATCGCATTCGGACAGGTGGGAGAGACGCCCCAGATCGTGGTGAGCTGGAATCCTCTCAGCCGCGAATCGGCCAATATGAACCCGTTTGCGGAGGCGTTGAATGACTACTTCCAAACGGCCATATCCAGCGATCAGCTTCCAAGGATATGGCTGCCACATCCAGCTGCCGTCGAATTAATCGATATTCTCGGGTACCGTTACCGGACTAATTCACAGGCCAGCGATGCGCTGAAGCGCATGGGGGCCCAATGTCGCGCCATCATAGAAGAGGCTGCGTACAACGACCAGCAAGTCGTCATGGTTGCCTCAGAACTCTTGAATCGGCACATCGTGACAGGCCAAAGCGGAGTCGAAGAACTTCATCTCGGCGCACTGCTAGCATGGGTCAACCCGCCAGCGGGTGTCGACCCAAGGGAAGAGGCGGATCGGCGTTCAGCCATGCCAGCCGCAGCGATGTTGGATTGGAGGGATGACGAGCGAGTCGAGGAGCTTAGACGCCAAGCGAAGGAGGAGTCGCCGCGGGGACTCGCAGCGCGCAGCCGTATTGAGCGGATTCTGACAAATGGAGCGCAGGCAGAGTGGAATTTGCTCGAAGAAGCTCGAACAGCTTTTTGGGCGTTGGCTATTCCCCCTGTCTCAGGCGTCGATATCTTGCGATCCGAATCACAAAGACGATTCGCCGACGCGCTTTTAACTCCATTGAATCCTCCCACGCGCGTCCACAGCTTGGGTCGCCTAATGGATGATTACGAGCTAGCCCTCGACGTAGCGGAGGACAGGGAGATCAGTTCCGACTCAATGTCCAGGGAGCGTGCTCGGCGGGCTGGCTGTGTCGTCCGTGCAGAAATCGAGCAGATCGTCCAGCCACGTTCCAGCCGGAAGCCGTGCACCATCAAGCTCCTCTGTGACCAGCCGGTGATTCGTATTCGTCGCGGGACGGCGCTCAAATCGCTGAATGGTCGGGTCCATGGAATTGTGACTGACCTAGCCGAAGCCCGCCCTGGGCTGGTGCGAATCACCATAGATGTGACGAAGGGAGTCAGAAGGGGCGACCTCTCAAGCATCCCACGGAACGGAGATTGGATTGACACGATCATTGTCGATCTCCGATTCCGACGGCGACAAATCTACGGACGTCTGAGGGATGCCGCTCCTGCAATCGTCTATCAAGGGACGCTACCTTCGCCGATAGTTCGACAGGGCGGTCCAATCGACTGGATCTCTACTGCGGAGGCGTTGCGACGATCATGAGACCGGTATTGACTGTGGAACAGCTGATGAGACGGACGGCAAACCGTGTATTCGAGACCCTCTTCAACGAGGGTGCGCGGATCACTATCGTTGACTCGCCCCCAGGCGCGGGTAAAACGGACCTCGTCGAGAAGACGGCCGGTCTGGCAGTTCAACAACTCGGATTGAGTGTCGCCGTGGTCACGCCCACTGTTGAACAGTCCTTTGACCTAATCCGCCGCCTCGTAGCCGACTTCGACAGGCTACCGATCGAGATTCTGCTCCGCGAGAGTCGACAGCTGCCCGCCGACTTGGCGGCAGATCCGCGTGTACCTGTGCCCATATCGATGCCCCGCGCATTGCGTCGCGGCCGTAGCATCGTTATCGGAACCGTAGACAAGTTCTTCTTTGGCTCGGACGATGCCGGACTGCAGGGGTTTGATGTGATGGTGTGCGACGAAGCTTACCAGGTCGCATATAGGAAGTTCGCGCCCCTTCTTACCCTCGCCGAGCAGTTCCTTTTCGTCGGTGATCCCGGCCAGCTCCCCCCGTTATCGCGAGTCGAACTTGCGAGATTTGAAGGAGCACCATCCAAAGTGCATTGGGCCGTGCCCAAAGAGTTGCTGCGCCTGCACCCCGAGATTCCGGTAATCCAATTGCCGGCCTCCAGGCGCCTGCCTCAAGACACAATCGATTTCCTCCAGCCGAGCTTCTATCCGACATTGCCCTTTCAGTCTTCTGCTCCGGTGCAGCAGCGGCGGCTCTCCGTTAGAAACCGAGGTTTTGGCGGGTTGATCGACATAGCTGTTGATCGTTTATGTCGTGGTGAGACGGTGATATCGCTGATTCTGCCTCCGTCGCCGACGTTAACCCCTGATTTCGATGAGGAGGTTGCGGAGACGATGGCAGACGTTGTGCGCCGAATCATCGATCGTGGGATGACGATGGGTGCCGGGCTCCGACTCACTGGCGACAACATCGGGTGCGTGGATGCTCACGTGGCGTCTGGGGCAAATGTAACCAAGGCATTGCGTGCTCGCACCCTCGGAAGCGAGATCATGGTGGGCACACCTGAGATTTGGCAGGGTCTTCAACGGCCAGTGATGGTTGTCAAGCATCCGCTCAGCGGACTCAAAAAATTGGATCGCTTTGCTCTAGACCCTGGACGCTGCTGCGTGATGCTGTCACGACATCAGGCAGGCTGTGTAGTCGTTGCGCGGGACGGTGTTGAGCAGGTCCTCGACGCGCACCAGCATGACTGTGAGTCGACTCCAATGGCCGCCGTCGACGCGGAATGGAACGGATGGCGCGCCCACCGTACTCTATGGGACGGACTGAGGAGCGGAAGTCGCTTGCTGTCCGCCAACTGAACCACATCCAAGAAATTTCACAACCGCGTTAGTCCGAATGGTCAATGTGCCTCTTCAAGTCATGTGCGAAGCGCGACGGGTAATGAAGAGTACTTGCCATCAAGCGGCGATAGAAGCCTTCCGCCGCCTTCCTAGATAGCGGTCGGCAGGGGAACTGAAGAAATCTATCGATTCGCGTCATGGCCTTGTTGACGGGCCACATAGAAACCACCCCTGCGTACCGCTTGCCTTTCCCTCCGAAAGCGGCCTTGGGCCATCCCATCCTGCCATCGAGTTCACACGCGTCGTTCGGTTCAATCGCAGGAGGACACCGTAATGCCATGCCTAGCCATTCGGAGACTGGAGTGGTGACTGCGTTTCCGACAAGACGCCACCTACTCCCTCGAGTTGCGACTTGTTCGGCGGGTGCGGTCCAGTCCGCGGGAAATCCCTGAAGCCGCTCGGCGTCACGGATATCTGGCGTCATGATGTGTCCTTTGGGCATCCAGATCGCGGGTGGCGAAGGTATTCCCAGCGTTGATCCACCTTTGAGGGTCGGTACACAGCCCTGTGCCCAACCAAGCCCGTTGTTACCCTCTGTCCAATAGAATCCGCACGGAGGAGTGTCAGTCTGGATGGAGTCCTCTGGCCCTGCGTCCTGACTCAGCAGCACGCTGGCGGGGTCGCCGTGGATCGAAGCAAGCAAGAACACACGGAGCCGTCTTTGAGGGATGCCGAAAGCCCTGGTGTCGATCGTGCGATATGCCCACTTGTAGCCCAGGTCTTCAAGGGACCGCACGACGTAGTCAATCATGGCACCTCTGTGAAGCTGCAGCATGAACGGAACGTTTTCGAGGAGCACCCATGGTGTTTGTATTTGCTTGAGCATTCGGAAAACGTGTGACACGATTGTCGACTTCTTGCCGTTCAATCCTTGGGTAAGCCCCACTTGCGACAAATCCTGGCAAGGGAACCCAGCAGTTAACAGGTCCACATCTCGCGGAACAGCATCGATTTCTGCGACATCCGTAATTAGGAGCCTTCTCTTGAAGTGTTTGCGCAAGACAGCCTGCGCGGCCAAGTCGTTCTCGCAAAGAAGAACGGACTTGTGGCCAGCCTTCTCTAAACCGACTTCGAAGCCGCCAATACCAGCGAAGATGCCCGCCACTCTCAGCGCCTTTTGGCGTTTGAATTTCATTACGATCCTTGTTTTAAGCCAGCGTGCAAGAAAAGAACCCTTCGCAGGCGGCCGCGAAGCTGCGCGACGTTTCGTAGCTGGCACTCCCAGACAATGACAACACGAAAGCCGAGGCGTCTCAACGCGCGGCATTTGTGCGCGTCGCGCCGCCTGTTATCTTCAAGCTTGTTCCTCCAGAATTGATGCCTCACTTTCGGTACTCGCGAGCCGGCCCCCCCTTTTGTCTTCGGGCAATTCTTGTGGCCGTGCCAGAAACACCCGTTCACGAAGACGGCCCATCGCTTCGTTCGATTCGCAAGGTCCGGAGACCCTGGCAGATCTCTATTTCCCAGACGGTATCGACTACCAAGAGCTGTCACCAACTTTCGCACCTCAAGCTCCGCCCCGGTGTTGGTCTGCTTGACCGCCTTCATCATACGAGAGCGGGTCGCTGGCGAAACAATGTCCCTTGGCCGTATCAAAGCAACATTCTAGGACGTTGAACGTGCGCCCGGGTGCTGCTCTGCTTTCCCTGCCGCTTGGTACGATGTTGTTTGATCGGAGGGTGCGGCCGCCCAGCTTGTACGGGGCTGTCAACAAAGGCTTCCTGTCAACCGGAGAAACCGGAGAATTCGCAAGTGAAAACGTGGGGTTCGGCCTCAACCCTGGGGTTGAGCTTGCACCCGGCGAAACTCTCTTTAAAACCGGAGAGCACTAGCGACGCGCGAAAAACCTGCGGAATGTTGCGAATACGGGCGAGGGAGACGCGGGGCGTTGCTGTCAACAAAACAGCCGCTCGGAGTTGGGGCAGAAAGGTAGTGGCTCCCCGGCATGGATTCGAACCACGATTCACGGCTCCAAAGGCCGCTGTCCTACCATTAGACGACCGGGGAAAACAGCTTCGCGGAATGAAGGCTCGTTTCAGTGTAGCCTTGCCGCCGGAGCCGTCGCAACGATCTGGTATTATCGCCGTGGAAGCTAATCTTGGCCGGTGCCGGGCACGGGCTTCAAACCCGTCGTGCGGTGTGAAAACGTCGCGGGTGGGTTCGACCCCCACTAGCTTCCGCCATTTCGTCTTTACCGAGCCTGCTATTCTGTAAGATTGCGGCGGGTGTACCAAACCTGCGCCGCCGAACGCCGTCTAGAATCTAAAGGGCCGGATGCAAACGGAAGTACGCGACGACACTACTGCCGGAAATTACTTCGTCTCAAATTACCCTCCCTACTCGTTCTGGACTCCGCAACATGCCGGGGAGGCGTACGCCGCACTCGACCGGCCCGCGGAGGCGGGTACCCCGCTGGGGATTTACGTCCACATTCCCTTCTGCCGTAAGCGGTGCCATTTCTGTTACTTCAAGGTCTACACCGATAAGGATTCGGACGAGATCAACACCTACCTGGACGCCGTGGTGCAGGAGATGGAGCTGTATTCGCGCCGTCCGTTCATCAACCAGCGGACTCCGCGGTTCATCTATTTCGGCGGCGGAACGCCGTCCTACATTTCCTCGCGGCAGCTTGCGCACATGGTCGAGTCGATGAAAGCCGCTCTCGCGTGGGGCGAACCGGACGAAGTGACTTTTGAATGCGAGCCGGGGACCATTACCGAAGGTAAGCTGAGAGTCATCAAGGACATAGGGGTCACGCGGCTGAGCCTGGGAATCGAGAATTTCGACGATCAGATTTTGCAAATCAACGGCCGTGCCCACGGATCGAAACAGATCGACGAGTCGTATGAACTGGCGCGCTCGATCGGATTTCCACAGATCAATATCGATCTGATCTCCGGGATGGTGGGCGAAACAACGGCGAATTGGGAAGGTTGCGTAAAACGGACACTTGCGCTTAAACCGGACAGTGTCACGATCTACCAGATGGAGATCCCCTACAACACCACCATCTTTCACAACATGAAAGTGGAGGGACAGACGGTGGCACCGGTAGCGAGCTGGAGCATGAAGCGCCAGTGGGTGGACTATGCGTTTACAGAATTCGAAAAGGCGGGCTACACAGTGGCCAGCGCCTACACGGCCGTCAAGGACGCCGCGAAAACGCATTTCGTCTATCGAGATCTGCTTTGGATGGGAGCGGACATGGTGGGGTTGGGTGTTGCGTCGTTTTCCCATGTCGGCGGCACGCATTTTCAGAATGTGCACGAGTTTGAACCGTACATTGCACAGTTAAAGGCGGGCAAACTTCCCATTTATCGCGCGCTCACCCCGACACATGAAGAGCGCATGATTCGCGAATTGATCTTGCAGATGAAACTTGGGCGCGTGCAGACGCCCTATTTCGAGAGTAAGTTCGGGGTTAATATTCAGGAAAAGTTTGCCGCTCCGATCAGCAGCCTGCGGGAACATGGCTGGCTGAAAGTCGAAGGCAAGACGCTGCGGCTGAGCCGCGACGGCCTGCTGCAGGTTGACAAGTTATTGCACGATTTCTTTCTTCCCCAACATCGCACGGCGCGCTACGCGTGACACAGACTCATGGCTACCTACAGCTCTTATGACGCAATTGTAATTGGAGGCGGACCAGCCGGGTCCGCGGCGGCGGCAGTACTGGCCCAGAGAGGCCGCAAGGTTGTACTTCTCGAAAAGGAGAAGTTTCCGCGGTATCACATCGGGGAGTCGCTCATTCCGTACACTTACTATCCGCTCAAGCGCATTGGGATGATCGACCAGATGAAGCAGTCTCACTTTCCTAAGAAGTACAGCGTACAGTTTGTCAGCATCAGTGGAAAGCAATCGCAGCCTTTTTATTTTTCCCAGCAACTGCATCACGAGGCCGCGGACACCTGGCAAGTGCTACGCAGTGAGTTCGACCAAATGCTGCTCAACAATGCGCGGTCCAAGGGCGCCGAGGTGATGGAAGAAACGCTGGTGCGAGAGACCATCGAGGAAAGTGGATCAGTCAGTGGAGTTACAGCCGTAAGCAAGAACGGCGTAAGCTACGAGTTACATGCTCCCCTCACGATTGATGCAACGGGGAGGGATGCGTTTACTCTCGGCCGCCGGGGATGGAAGATACGTGACCCACGCCTGAACAAGATTGCCGTATGGACTTACTACAAAGGCGCGCTGCGCGATCCCGGAATCGACGAAGGCGCTACCACAGTGGCTTATGTGCCGGAGAAAGGATGGTTCTGGTACATACCACTGCCGAATGACGTCATTAGCGTGGGTATCGTCGCGGAGAAGGATTACTTATACAGGGACTCACGGGACCTGAAAACTATTTTTCATCGCGAGGTGGCGGTGAATAAGTGGATCGAGCAGCACTTGTCAGTGGGCCAACAAGTCGGAGAATATCGTGTCACTGGCGAATACTCGTACCGGTCGCGACACTGCGCGGGTGACGGCTTGCTGCTGATTGGCGATGCCTTTGCTTTCCTCGATCCGGTTTTCTCTTCGGGCGTGTTTCTGGCGCTGCGCAGCGGCGAGATGGGCGCGGACGCCGCCGATGCCGCGCTCACAGCCAGAGATTGCTCGGCAGCGCGATTTCGCGAGTACGGAGAGCAGCTCTGCAAAGGGATCGAATCCATGCGCCGGCTGGTGTACACGTTCTACGACCACGAGTTTCGTTTCCGCACGTTTCTCACGCGCCATCCCGACCTCAAAGGCGAGATGACGGATTGCCTGATGGGCAATCTCTGGCTGGATTTTGATCCGCTATTTCAGGCGGTTGCTGAATTCGCCGGCGTTCCGGCGCCCCTGGCTCACGGAGCGCCGCTAGAGACCGGCCAGGAAGAAACTGCTTCCACAAATGTCAGCATAGACGCTGACTAGTCGCATGCGGTTCTCACACGCTTCGCCTTCGCTCCGCCGCCTGGCGGTGGAGACTGAGCAACTCAGCAAGCTGAATATGCTCGTGGCGGCATTGCGCACAGGCAACCGATTCTACTCCGGTAAACTCCGCACAGCGCGTCTGGAATCGGGAGTGCCGAGCCTGAAAGAATTCTCGCAGCGCATGCCCTTTACGCGGAAAGATGAGATCGTTGCCGATCAGCAGAACCACCCTCCCTACGGAACCAATCTGACATTCAGTTTGGAATGTTACCGGCGTTTCAATCAGACGAGCGGTACTTCAGGACGGCCGATGTACTGGCTCGACACCATTGAGAGTTGGGATTGGATGCTGGATAGCTGGCTGCGCGTCTACGGCGCCGCTGGTGTTACGCCGCGCGACCATATTTTTTTCGCGTTCTCGTTTGGACCGTTTCTTGGTTTCTGGACGGCCTTTGAATGTGCGGCGCGGCTGGGCTGCCTGTGCCTTCCGGGTGGCGGGATGAGCAGCGTCTCGCGATTGCGCACCATGCTCGATAACAGCGTGACGGTGCTCTGCTGCACGCCGACCTATGCGATTCGCCTGGCGGAGGTCGCGGAAGAAGAAAAGATCAATCTTTCCGATGCGAAGGTCAAAACTTTGATCCTGAGCGGTGAGCCCGGCGCGAGCATTCCCGGCACGCGCGCTCGCATCGAAAGCCTGTGGCACGGCGCGCGCGTCCTGGATCATCACGGGATGACCGAGACGGGGCCGGTCAGCTACGGTTGTCCGAAGAAACCGGGCGTGCTGCATATCATCGAATCGGCTTTCATTGCCGAGGTCGTCGATCCGGAACGCGGACAGGCGGTAGAACCGGGTGAGAGTGGGGAACTGGTGCTGACGAACCTGGGCCGGACCGGGTCACCGCTGCTGCGCTACCGCACTGGCGACGTGGTGCAGGCGGTGGAGCACTCGCCGTGCGAGTGCGGTACGTACGACATGGCGCTCGATGGCGGCATTCTCGGCCGCACGGACGACATGCTGGTGGTGCGCGGCGTGAATGTGTATCCCAGCGCGATTGAGCAACTCGTCCGCGCCAGCGGTGACGTGGCGGAATATCGGGTGGAAGTCCATACGGATCGCGCGCTGCCGGAGATTAAGATCCAGTTGGAACCGGCGCCGGGTTGTGCGAACGAATCGGGATTGGCCGAGCGGGTGGAGACGGCCATGCGTACGGCATTCAACCTGCGCGTCGCCGTTTCTGTCGTGCCAAGCGGCAACCTGCCGCGATTCGAGATGAAGGCCAAGAGGTGGGTACGGGTGTAGAGCGGACTCCTTCGGTCGCGAGCGGGTACCATCTCGGGTTTGATAGCCTGATGCGATAAGCGGCGAAGTCTTCCGCTTGGCACGAGGCGAGCAATGGGAAAGTTCTTTCGACGAAGCTACTTCCTGCTGACCGGTCTCAGGCAGGATCTCTCTTACGGAGCGCGCCGGTTAAGGCGGTCGCCGGGCTTCACGTTGGGAGCCGTCGCAGTTCTGGCGCTTGGTATTGGGGCCAACCTGGCGGAGTTTCACATCCTGGATGCGCTCATGTTGCACCGCCTGACGATTCGCGATGCAGAGTCAATCGTGCAATTCGTCCGGAGCGACAAGGAGAAGGGACCGGCCCTATTCCCGCAAGCGGCCTTCGAGTTCTATCGCGAGAACAGTACGTTGTTCTCTTACATGGTAGGAGAGGCCATTGGCCCGGATGTCATCCTGGAAACCGACTCTGGCGTCCGATCGATGTTCGTTTCGGGGAACTACTTCACCGCCCTGGGAGCGATTCCCGCGTGGGGCCGTCTGCTGGACGAGCGCGATGCGAAAAGCGGAGCGCCATCGGTGGCCGTGGTCAGCTATGAGTACTGGCTGAAGCACCTCGGGGCAGACCCAGGCGTGGTCAATCGGACCCTGCACATTAACAACAAGCCGGTACAGATTGTAGGCGTGGGCTCGTACGACTTCGATGGGCTATTTCAACGGCGAAGCGTGGTGTGGCTCCCGATGACGGTCCGGACGGCGGTCATCCCAGGGGCTCCGGGCCCAGGGGATTTCTCGGGGGCCGACGTTAACATGTATGGCAATCCGAAGCCTGGAGTCTCATTGGCCGCGGCCAAGGCCGAGTTGACATCGCTGACACGCGAGCTGGCGCGCCAGCAGCCGCGATATTTTCGCGCGGGCGAACGGATTCTAGGCCACCAGGTACAAGGCACCGACAATTTGTCGCGGATTAACCCCGCGGTATTCATCATCGTCGTACTGGTGTTGCTGGTCTTGTTCTCGGCATGCGCGAATCTAGGAAACATGCTGCTTGCCTGCGGCCTCGTGCGGGAGCGCGAGATCGAAATTCGACTCGCCTTGGGCGCCGGGCGTTGGCGTGTGTTTCGCCAGTTGATGGTGGAAAACCTGCTGCTGGCTGCGCTTGGATGCGCCGGCGGATTGTTTGTGGGTTATGTCTTGGCGCGATGGCTGCTGTACGCGGTGGACGCCCCGCCCAACATTCGCGTTGCGATAGACTGGCAGATTTTGGTGGTTGGCATGTCGTGCATCGCCATTTCCGCGTTCGTGTTTGGCATGCCGCCGGCGCTCCAGTTGATCCGGCGGGATCACAAATCTCGTCTCGGCCGGCAGATTCTGGTCGGACTGCAGGTCGCTGTGAGCTGTCTTCTGCTGATCAGCTTGGCTGTCCTCACGCACGACGCGGTCCACAGCGCCACGATCAACCTGACTTTCGATCCCGAAAAGATGATGGTGGTCTATCCGCAAATTTACGTGGAGCACCTGCCCGCGCCGGTTGCGCGACGGAGACTGGATGCTTTGGTAACGAAGCTTGCTTCACTGCCAGGTATCGATTCGGTAACATCGTCAGTCATCCCGCCTTTCAGCGGCCGCCGAATGGTTGATGCATCGCCGGATCTACCGCCTGTTTATGCCAACTACGTCGCACCGTCTTATTTCAATACGATGACGGTTCCGGTCCTCCGCGGCCGGACCTTTGTGGCCGGCGATCAGGACGTAGCCGTGGTCAGTGAATCTGCCGCCCGTGCCATTTGGCCGAGCGAGGACGCGATTAGCAAAACGTGGGGGTTCGGGTCGACTAAGCGCACCATCGTGGGTGTAGTGAAAGACAGCGGAGTGAATCTGATGTCCGATCCCGACTCAATTGAGGTTTATTTCCCAATCGATGACTTGACCGTCGATCATAGCGCCTTGATTCTCCGCTCGAAGGTTGACCCGGCTCCGCTGGTGCGTGCCGTTCAGGCTGAGGGCGCCGAAGCCGGCGTGCCAGCCTCCCCGGTCCTTATGCAGACCGCGCGGGAACGAACACTGAAGAGCCAGCGGGAGACGATCACGATGATTGGATCACTTGGGCTGATTGCGACGTTGCTCTCCTTCACGGGAATGTTCGCGCTGCTGGCCTTTGCGGTAGCGCAGAGGACCCGCGAAATCGGCATTCGCATCGCAGTGGGCGCCAGGCCTGGAGACATCATTCGCGCTCTTCTGCGCCAACATACGCCCCCGGTGGTGAGCGGAGCTGTTCTCGGGATACTATTGGCCATTGCCCTTGGGCGGGTCGAGCGCAGCCTTATATACATTCCCGGCGTTCAGGCGTTTGATCTGGTGGGCTTCATCGGCGGCCTTGCGTGTTTCGCGATCATCGCAGTGCTTGCGACTTTATCCCCGGTGCTTAAGGCGCTGCGAATTGATCCATCTGCAACACTGCGACACGAGTGAGCCGATCTGCGGATTTTCTGACATCAGGGAACTAACTGCCGCAGGTCCCCGCAAAATACGCGTGGCCCTGCGCTACTGCTTGGCGCAAGTGTTTCCAACGTCCCAGGCGCCGCTCACCGGTGACTCGCCTGCGCTACAATCTAGGCTCAATTTCCGCGGGTCGATCGACATGCGCAACCTGGTCATTCTGGTCTTGTTAAGTTTCCAGTGCACCGCACAGAATCAGGCCGCTCCGGACGCCGGCGAGAAGCTCTTCCTGGCGCATTGCGCGGTCTGCCACGGACCGAAGGGGGACGGCGGCAAAGGCACGAACCTTGCCCAACCGCGGCTCCCACGGGCACCGGACGACGAGGCGCTCGCGCGCATTATCACTTTCGGGATCCCCGGCACCGAAATGCCTTTGACGCGCATGACGCCGCAACAGCTAGCGAGCGTTGTCGCATACGTTCGCTCGCTGGGCCGTGTGCCAGGCGAAACGCTTACCGGCGACGCGCAGCGCGGCGCCGTGCTCTACCGCGACAAGGGTAACTGCCCGCAATGCCACGCCATCCACGGACGGGGCGGCACACTCGGCCCTGAACTCACTGGCATTGGCGCGCGACGCAACGCGGCCTATTTGAGGGAGTCACTCACAGACCCTGAAACCTCTATACCGGACAGTTTCAGCTCGTACAAAAAAGTTACACTGATCCCGGATAATTTCCTGCAAATACGCGTTGTAACGGAGGACGGGCGCCGGTTTACCGGTGCGCGTGTCAATGAGGATACGTTTTCAATCCAGATCCGCGAGACTACAGGCCGCATCCAATCGTTCCTCAAAGAAGAATTACGGGAGCTGCACAAGGACTGGGGCAAGTCGCCGATGCCTTCGTACCGCGATGTATTCTCCAGAACCGAGTTGGAGGATGTGGTTGCCTATCTTGTTTCGCTGCGAGGTGACGAGTGAGGGTTTGTGCTGTTGTCGCACTGCTTTCAGTCCCGCTCGTGGCGCAGGTCACTTCGGAACGGATTCGAAACTCTGATCGTGAGGCGGGCAACTGGCTGACTTACTCCGGCAACTACCAGGGCTATCGCTATTCACCCCTGGACCAGATCAACACCCTCAACGTCGCGCGCCTGAAACCGGTTTGGATGTACCAGATCAACGACCTGAACCAGTTCGAGACCACACCGCTCGTGGTGGACGGCGTTCTGTATATCTCCGAGCCGCCCAGTAACGCCACTGCGCTCGATGCGCGCACCGGGCGTCCGCTTTGGGCCTACCGCCGGACGATGCAGCCGGATGTCCACGTCTGCTGCGGACAGGTGAATCGTGGGCTCGCGATCTCCGGCGACACGCTGTTTCTCGGCACCGTGGATGCGCACCTGGTGGCACTCGACGCGCGTACCGGCCATGTCCGGTGGGACATTGTCGTTGCGGATTACAAGACCGGGTACTCGATTACCGTCGCGCCGCTTGTGGTTAAGGAAAGCGTGATCGTGGGTATCTCCGGTGGGGAATACGGAATCCGCGGATTTCTAGATGCGTATGACGTTGAGACTGGTAAGCGAAACTGGCGATTCTGGACGGTGCCCGGTCCCGGCGAGCCGGGTCACGAAACCTGGGCCGGCGAAAGCTGGAAGACCGGCTCCGCGGCCACATGGGTGACCGGTTCGTACGATCCGGGGCTGAACCTTCTGTATTGGGGAACGGGGAATCCCGGTCCGAACTACAATGGCGAGCCGCGCGAAGGCGACAACCTCTATGCCAATTCGCTCTTGGCGATCGACCCGGATACCGGCAAACTCAGATGGCATTTCCAATTCACGCCGCACGACCTGCACGACTGGGATGCGAATCACGTGCCCGTGCTGGTGGACGCGACGGTGCGCGGGAAGGCGCGCAAGTTGGTCGCGGTGGCGAACCGCAACAGCTTTTACTACGTACTCGACCGCGCGACCGGCGAGTTCTTGCTGGGCAAATCATACGCGCAGCAAACGTGGGCCAAAGAACTCGATGACCGTGGGCGCCCTATTCTGCTGCCGGGCAAGTCACCATCGCTCGAGGGCGCCATGGTGTATCCGGGCCTGCACGGCGGAACCAATTGGTTTAGCCCTTCGTACAGTCCGCAGACAGATTTGTTTTACGTTGCAGCGCGCGAGGAAGCCACCAGTTTTTATCTTGGCCTGCCGGAGTACCATGCGGGCAGCTTTTTCACGGCCGGTGGATTCCGCGGCATCCCGGGACTGGAGCCATCGGGCGCGGTGCGCGCGCTGGAGTTGGAGACGGGAACGAAGATCTGGGAATTTCCGCTCCACTCACCGCCGTGGACTGGGTTGCTCTCAACCGCGGGAGGCCTGGTATTCGGCGGCACGAACGAAGGGCATTTCTTCGCGCTGGATGCGAAAAGCGGCCGCCCGCTTTGGAGATTTCCCACGGGCGGGCCGCTCCAGGCGAATCCCATCAGTTTTCTCTGTGATGGCAGGCAGCTTGTGGCAACCACTGCTGGGCATGCCTTACTAGTGTTTGGGGAGTAGGCAGCCGCGAGCGTAAAGCTCAGCTACGCTCGCGGCTCTTCACAAGCAGATAGCCTCGCCGCTCAGAACTCCAGGCGGAGCATGAACTGAATGCGCCGCGGGGTGCCGATGCCGGTGGCGCCGGAATTCAGCACGCTGGTGATGATCCCGAAGCTGCCCGACGAGATGTCGGTCGCCGGATCACCGTAAGTCGGATGGTTGAGCATGTTGAACGCCTCGGCTCGAAACTTCAAAGCGAGCCGTTCGGTAATGGACATCTCCTTCTCGAGCGCCGTGTCGATTTCATAGTACCCGGGTCCACGCGCAACGTTGCGTCCAAAGTTCCCCCACGTCCCAACGGCCGGTACCGCGAACGCCGCTGGATTGAACCAGTTGTTGATCGTTCGGTTGGCTGGGTAAATAGATACGCCGGGGACCAAGTCCGGCCGCTGATTTCTTGTGTTGCCGTCGGGCAGGTCCGACGGGTTCCGGTCTACCACGATGTCAAGCGGGCGGCCGCTCGTGGCTGTCGCAACCCCACTCAGCTCCCAGCCGCCCAGCAGCTTTCCTGCAACACCGCCGGCCGTTAAGAAACGCTTGCCCGGGCCAAAGGGAAGCTCGTAGACCGAGTTGACCGAGAGGCTGTGGCGAACGTCAATGTCCGAGCTGCTATAGGAACATTTGATGCACGCATAGTTTTCAATGTCCGGGTACTGGCCTGCTCCGAACCCGTTGTCAGACAGGGCGTGCGACCACATGTACTGGGTCTCCCACATCCATCCACTGGTGAGAGGACGCTTCAAGGACACCTGAAGCGAGTGGAAGTTGCTGTTGCCATGGTTAGCTTTCTGGTTGAACTGGCCAAAATCGGGCAATGGACGTGTACCCGTTAATGGATCGATGAGATTGACCTGAGTGGCGGAGAACAGCCTGTGCCCCTCGCTGCCCTGGTAGGCAATCTGGCCCAGAAAACTATGCGGGAGAATCCTTTGGACCGTCAAATCCCAGTCTTCGTCATACCCGTCCTTGCGATGCTGATCCCACGACTTTGGCGAGTATGATGGGGCGGGCAGCAGGGACGGAAGAACCGGCCACGTGAGGCCTGGCACACTCGCTGACGAAACATCAAATCGTTGGCCGGTACTTTCGTGCCCGTCGCTGAAGTCGTCCATCTGGTTCGGGCTAAAGTACATCCCGAACCCGGCGCGGATGACCGTTTTTCCCGTGGATCCCGCAGGAACCCATGCCAAGCCCAGCCGCGGCATGAAGTCCGTGCGGTCCGGAAAATAGAGCGGCGTGCCCTTCGGGCAAAAGCCTCCGCAAGCAAGCGTCACGACGGCGATGCGGTCTCGCACCTCATGCAAGACAGTGTAATACTCGTATCGCAATCCCAGATTGAGGGTGAGGTTGGAGCGCACCTTGAACGTATCCTGCACATACGGCATGTAATAGGTGCGCCGATTGCCGCCGAGGGTCAACTGCCCGACGAAGCTATAGTCAGCAAGAACGTTGTTCACGAAATCCTGCGGGCTACTGTATGTGAGTGTCCCGTCAGCGATCCCCTCGGACGAATTGTTCAGTCGATGGCGCTCAACACCTATCCCCACCTTAATGGTGTGCCGCCCCCTAACGATGCTCAGATCGTCGTAACCGTCAATCGTGGTGCCGACCTCCGTGTCGAGTGAGTTTGTACTAGGGGTATCGAAGCCGGACACGCTCACCCCGACATAGCCGGGCTCACCGTTGGCTGTCGAGAGAGGAGACGTTCCATCAAAGTAGTGGTGCAAGGCGGAGCGGTTGAATCCCCCTCTGACCTCGTTAACAATCGTCGGCGAGAAGACGTTCGTCAACTGGATAACCAGATTGGACGGGCGTATGAGAGGGTTATCGCGGCCACCCAAGGTGTCCAGCGGTGAGCTGACGTTGGCGTCGTCGATGGAGACGCGGCCGAAGATGGAGGTTCTATCGGTGAAGTTGTGATCCAAACGGAATATCCCGCCATCCTCGCGCCGGGCGTCCAGCCCTATCGAAGTCCATTCGTCGGTCAGGGAATCGAGGTGCGTCTGGCCAATGGGCCAGGAATCGAGAAAGGGTTTGAGAACGGGCGAGGTCGCCGCCACGAGGTCCCGATACGCGACGTTGGGCACAAACCCAATTATGGTTGAGTGCAGGCGCTGCCGGAGTGCTTCGTAGTCGAGAAAGAAGAAAGTGCGGTTCTTCTTGATTGGGCCGCCCAGGCTGCCGCCGAACTGGTTCAGACGGAACGGCGGGACGCTCGGGCCATCGAACGGCGAGCGTGCGTCGACTACATCGTTGCGGAAGAACTCGAAAACGCCGCCGTGAAATGCGTTCGTCCCCGCCTTCGATACGATGCTGACTTGGGCCCCGGCCGACCCGCCCTTATCCGCGGTATAGACCGAGGAACTCACGCGGAACTCCGCGATCGATTCCAGCGAAATGGCCAGGCGCACACCCACCTTCTGGCTCTGCTCCTGGACGCCGGTGGCATCGAGTCCATCGAAGGTGTAGTTGCTGTCGTCTATGGCTCGCCCAACGAATCGCAGGTCCCTCTGGCCGCCGCCCCAAGTTGATGGCGCCCGGGGCGAGCGCCATGAGAACGGCCCAGTCCCGCCCGTTTATGGGGATGCCTTCCACTTGTTGTGATTGGACGACGCTTCCGAGCTCGGCGTTGGAGTTTTCGAGCGCCTGCACTGTAGCTTGCACCTCGACTCTCTGTATGGCCGCGCCCACCTCGAGCTGCGCGTTTACGGTGCGGGTCTGGCCGACTAACAGCGCGATCCCCTTCTGCTCGAAGGTCTTGAATCCATCGTGAGAGATCGTGAGGTCGTAGGTCCCGATTGGCAGGCCGGTAATGCTGTAAACTCCGGCATCCCCGGTTTCGACCTGCCTTTTGAAACCGGTGGTGGACGAGACGACCTCGACTTGCGAATTCGGAACACTCGCTCCACTAGTGTCCGTTACCGTACCGTTGAGGTTGGCCTGGGTGGCTTGGCCGTAAACCAGGCAAGTCGACAAGGCGACAAAAGTCATGAAGAACAAGACCATGCGGGAATGTGCAAGTGAGGTTTTCATCTCGTATTAGTCCTCCAAGCCCGAAGAATGGCGGAGCAGGCGCCAACCGGCATTACCGCTGGAAAAAACGTTCGGCAACCCATACTCCCGTCTGGACGCAAGAGTACCTCTTGATTAGCGATGATGCTATGGCAACCGAGGCGCATTGTCAATCAAATTCGAGCACGGCTCGACAATCTGTCCAATAGGCCGAACCGCCAGTGTGGTGACCGTTTTCTGGCATCTGTCACCGCTCAAAAATGCAGGCTTCGTTCTGGGCGGCGGGGCTCGCGACGGGCTGCTGTTGGATTGCTTCAATCCAATCGTGCACGGGACAGCGCGGCCCAAGGCAGCATCGAGACCCTTGCCGAACATAAGCCCGGAATTAGTGAACGCATGCCGGGCAGGGAACGACTCGGCCTACGTTGCGGCGCCAAAGAGCGCGCCGTTGGTGCCTGCCGCCGACGGTCAGACCGTCTATGATCTGAATCTCAACGTCACCTGGCTCGCCGACGGCAATCTGGCCGGCAAGGAAACATTCGGAGTTTCCAACATCAACAAGGATGGGTCGATGGACTAAGCAACGGCGGTCCGATGGGTCGCTGCGATGAACGCCCTCGACAACGGCGCCGGCTACCTCGGTCACAATAATTGGCAGCTTCCGACCGCTCCGGTCCAAGACCGCAGTTGCGCACGTACCGGACGGAACGGCGAGTCGTTCGGGTTCCATTGTTCGGGCAGTGCGCTGGGATCTCTGTACTATAGTTCGCTGGGTCTTCGCGAACCGAACACGGCTGTTCGCATCCCCACCAATGAGGTTGGCCCGTTCCACGATTTCCAACCCTATTTGTATTGGTCCGCTTCCCGCGGCCGGCGATCCGACGCAAGGATTTGTGAGCTTTTCGTTCAACACCGGATTTCAAGGGGCCAACGTACCGCTGAATTATCTCTACGTTCTGCCGCTGATCAAGGGCAAGCTGCCCGGCACGCCCCCCGCCACCGGCAAAGGACTCGAAGTCAACCCCGGCGGAAAAACCATCTATGACCCGGTCGCCCAAGTCACCTGGCTCGCGGACGCCAATCTGGCTGCCAAACGAACATTCGGTGTTGCAGGCATCAACTCGGATGGTTCGATGGAGCACTCGATGGCGGTTCAATGGATTGCCGCCATGAACAAAGCCGGGCAAGGTCGCGGGTACCTCGGTCAAACGAACTGGCAATTGCCTGAGACCGTGTCGCCCGATCCATCCTGTAGCATTGGGAGCAAAGGGACGACCGGATATGACTGTACGGGTAGCCCAATGGGTGATTTGTTCTATAACCAATTGGGGCTTCGCCGGGGAGAGTCCGTGGTCGCGGCTCCGGACGTCAAGGTCGGGTCCTTCTACAATATTCAGCCCTATCTCTACTGGGCGTGCGAAGGGGTAAGCGCCACGTCCGCTTGCCTGCCCAATGGACCCGCCGATGGGTTCGAGTGGAATTTCTCCTTCGGAAACGGCTTCGAGGGCACGAATCTCTTGGCGAACGATTTGTACGTGATTGTGTATTACCCGGGTTCGTCCACCAAGATACCCACGCAGTAACCACAGTTAATACGTCTTAACGCCGTCTCGGTTCGCGATCGCTTCCGGGATGGCCGACCACCCATTCCCAATCAGTCGCCGGAGTCTACAGCTCTGCCGATGAAAAGGACCTCTACTGAACCGAGTGATAGCTATCGCAACTTAGCCGTCCGACGCTGTCTAACGACAGCCTTGTCAGTCCACTGGTGATGCCGCAATGATGGTGTAGGAGGAGTGCGCCTCGCCTGGCTCGCTATCACGGTGGAAGCAAGTCATGCCCCGGAACGTCTGCGTTCTGCCCGGGGAAAACACTCAGGGGTCAAGCTGGTCGTGGGTTACCAAGTGCTTCTGGGTAATGTAGATTTCGATACAAACTGCAAGTATTTCGTGCGTTGCTTTGCTGGCATCGTCACACGATTGCGCGATTTGACAGGATTTTGGAGTCTTCGAAAAGGTCGAGCTTTGGCCTCGGTTTCCTGCTGCCTGTTCGGTGCCTCGATTTGCTCTAGCCAGACAAGTCTTCCAGCCCCTAGCGGAAGGCTGCCAACTCTCACTGAAGTCGGTCAGGTACAGAGGCTAACACGCGGTCAGGCAGTCCAGGGCTACCCCGTTCATGTGAAAGTGGTGGTTACCTATTTCGAAAGTACCACTAACCCTGAGATGTTCATCCAAGATGGCACAGGAAGCGCTTGGGTGCGATGGTCACCAGGTTCTCCAAAGCCGACACCTGGGCAGCTTGTCGATTTATGGGGAGTCACAACCCAGACCGATTTTTCTCCGGACATCGACAAAGCGCACTGGACGGTAATTGGCCAGGTTCCCATGCCCGCGGCGAAGCGCGTGACGTTCGAGGAAATGGCCTCGACTTCTGTGGATGCCCGGTGGGTAGAAATCGAAGGTCTCGTGCGGTCGGCCGAAATCCCTCCAAACGATTGTTGCCTCCAGTTTATCGTCGAGGTACCCGAAGGCCGCATTGTCGTTCGTGTCAGCGGCCAACCGACAGTTCCTGACCGACTGGTGGATTCCTATGTCAGGATTCACGGAGCCTGTGGTGCCATATATACGGCCAAGAACCAAATTGTTGGCGTAATACTCTACGTGCCTTCATTGGAGCAGATCAAAACGATTGATCCTGGCCCTGTTGACCCGTTCACTGCCGCTGCTCGCCCCATCGAGGCCCTTCAACGATTTACATTTGTAGGACGTCCGGAGCATAGAGTGAAAGCGTCGGGGATCGTCACCGCCCGCTTTCAGAGGGATCTATACATTGCGGATGAGACCGGCAGTGTCCACGTCGAAACCAACCAGACCGCTCCACTTTCCCCCGGTGATCGTGTTGAAGTGGTTGGTTTCGCCGGCTTCGTGGATTACCGGCCGGTTGTGAAGGATGCCATTTACCGCCGGACGGGGACCGCCTCAGTTCCGTCCGCCATGCCGGTTCAGGCCAATAAAGTGCTGGAGGACGATACCTATGATTCCGCTCTGGTCACTATTGAAGGCCAACTCACCGCGCGTGCAGTACTACCCAGCGAGGAAGTGCTTGTTGTGAAGCAGGCCGGCACTTCGTTTAGCGCGATCGGTCAGTGGAAGTCGGCAGCCGCGAAAAAGACAGTGAGCGAGGGTAGCCAGATTCGACTGACCGGTATCCTGACGATGGAGAAGGACGGCTTTGGGCAGCCGCAGCTGTTCAAGATTCGTCTGCGCTCACCTGAAGACGAACTGCTGCTGAGTAATCCACCCTGGTGGACCCTAGGCAGAGCATTGTCAATTCTGGGCCTGGTGGCGCTGATCGCGCTCACGACTTCGGCCTGGGTCCTTGTGTTACGGCGCCGCGTACGTTCTCAAACCGTCGAATTGCAGCGCAAGAATGACGAACTTGGAGCGGCGTTGAAGCGTGCCCAAGAGGCGACCCAACTCAAGAGCGAGTTTCTCGCCAACATGAGCCACGAGATTCGCACACCGATGAACGGCATTCTTGGTATGACTGCGTTGGCGAGGAAGGCCGACTCGCGGGAAGAGCAGGAGGAATATCTCGCGGATCTGAACACTTCCGCGGAATCCTTGCTTACTCTGCTGAACGACATTCTGGACCTTTCGAAAATCGAAGCAGGCCGCATGGACCTGAATCCAGCGTCGGTTGCTATTGTCGATGTCGTTAAGGACGCGATCCAGCTGCTTCGCCACACGGCCACGCAAAAAGGCATCGAACTCCGGTACACTATCACACCCGGATTGTTCCGCACAGTTGCTGCGGACCCGGTGAGACTCCGCCAAGTGCTTCTGAATCTGCTGGGCAATGCGGTCAAATTTACGGAACGGGGCTCGGTGACAGTCTCGGCCGAGGTCGATCGGGAAGATGAAGCCACGATCTACGCAAAATTTGCCGTCTGCGATACGGGACCGGGGATTGCTCCAGAAAAATGCAAGATTATTTTCGAAGCGTTTCGTCAGGCTGACGGCTCTACAACGAGAAGATACGGTGGCACCGGTCTAGGTTTAGCCATTTCTGTGCGCCTGGTGGAACTCATGGGCGGAAGAATCTGGGTGGAGAGTACGGTGGACGAGGGAAGCACCTTCTGGTTCACGGCGAGGTTCGGCAAACTGGACGGCAAATTGAAAACAGATTCAGAGCCCTGGGCAGCTAATGCGATTGCCTAGTTTCGTGTCCCTGATTCCTATTCGGTCGTCGAGACAATGCCACGAAAAGTGCGGTTATCGGGAAGAGGGTTTTTCAGTCGGATCGGTCGGCGACTCGGAAACTAGCCACTAGCGGCCCGGCTTAAGAATCCGGCGTTATCGCACATTGTCGGCAGCTATTTCTTGCCGCGTCCCGAAGACTCATGCGCCCGAACCCGACAACCGACTCGCGTCGACTGGCGCAGGTGATTCAGCTCGTGGTACGCTAGGCGGCGCTCATCCCAATCATTTCCCAGGAGCTGAACGGTGCGAGTACGGAGCCTGCTCAGGCTGTTTCCCGCGATCCTGTTGGGCGAGCCGCTCGCTGACGGGGCAAGTGCAGCCGACGGACCGCGTGGAGCGGTTACTCGAGGAGCTCTCGAATGCTTCGGGACCGTCCGGATTTGAAGGGCCGGTGCGCGAGATCGTGGCGCGCGAACTCCGCGGGCAAGGCCTTGAGGTCTCGACCGACGGACTCGGCTCGGTGATCGGAGTGCTGCGCGGTTCCTCTGGCGGCCCGCGTATTATGCTAGCCGCTCATATGGACGAAGTCGGCGCGATGGTCCGCTTCGTCACGCCGGAGGGCATGGTCAAGTTCCAACTCCTGGGTGGGTGGCTCGACCAGGCGCTGGTCGACCAGCGCTGGACCATTCTGACCCGCAAAGGCCCCTTGACCGCTATCAGCGGACTACGCAGCGTTCACATCACGCCGGCGGACGATCGCAACCGCGTGACGTTGCGCGACGATGTCTTTCTGGATGTGGGTGCCCGGTCGAAAGACGAGGCCGAAGCGCTCGGCGTCCATGCGGGTGACCCGATCGTTCCTGCGGTCGCGTTCACGGAAATAGCGGATCGCCGCTATACAGGAAAGGCCATGGACGACCGCGTGGGTTGCGTGATGCTCCTCGAAACGCTCCGCCGGCTGAAGGAACAGGGCTCCAAGACTCCGAACACCATCTACTTCGTGGGCACGGTTCAGGAAGAAGTAGGCCTACGCGGAGCGCATACCGCCGCCCAAGCCATCAAGCCCGACCTCGGCATCTCGTTGGAGGCCGGAATCGCCGCCGACCACCCGGGCGGTCGGCCCGACTGGGCCCAGGAGCGGCTGGGTGCCGGTCCGGTAGTATATCTTGCGGACGCCGCAATGCTCGTGAATCTGAGACTGCGCGACTCCCACTACGCCGGCTCCAACTACGATGACTTCTTTCGGAAGACCACCCAAGTCGCCAAGGTGATCTGTATCCACAATGCGATGGTTGTCAAAGGGGATATCAGGGCTGTGCGCCGGCCGGGTACCGCAGGCAACCAGGATCTTATTCCCTTTAACTCTAATCCCTTCGCCTTGAACCTCCACTGTGTGAGAATCCAGAAACAGCGCGCTACCTTGATAGATGGCAATCTCGTTACGTTTTAGCTGCGCTCGAATTACCTCAGTCTCTCGCGCAATAATGGCCTTGACACGGGAGGAGACATTTTCAATAGAAATGTCGACATGACTTCGCGATCCGTTGCCGTACAGGGCGCTTACAGCAAGGCCGCTCAGCTGAAATATAGCCTCACGCACCGTTTTGCTGGGAATAGTGCCGGTATGTACGCTCACACCTCCGATCATGCCGGTTCGGTCAATTACGGCGACGCGCTTGCGCGCCTTTGCCGCAGCGATGGCGCATTTCTGCCCGGCTGGGCCACTCCCGATTACAATAAGGTCGTATTCGGGCGCACTCACCTTGCCGGTCTCAATTCCGGAAATTTCGGCAGTAGCAATAGGCAATGATGAGTGGTTGACCGGTGTAGCATCTGCTCCCACGCCCTCGAATTCATTAATGATTGTCACCGCCATCCTGTCTTACCCTTCATCTTTCGTTTCATCACCTGGGCGTGAAACCCGTCGCGACGTCCAACGCGGATGTCGCAAGAAGATAATTCAGGTCTGCGCGTAACAGGTTGGCTTGGGCCGAAACTTCGCCCGCTTTCACCTTCCAATCTTCAGACAACAGACTTACACCCACAAAGTAGCGGTCGCCGCCGACCCGGCTTGTTTCTTGAGCTTGGGTTAGGGCGGCGCGAGCGGTCGTCATCATCTCCTTGGCAAGCTCTACGTTGCGATAGCTCAGGAGTGATGGAGTTACTTGGACACACCAGTCCTGAGATGACTTTATTCACCCTGCCGTGGAGCTTCATCCGCATAGCGACGAACGGCGGTGCGGGCTTGCGCAACAAGTTCCGGGCTGCGGCTCTCGATGAGGTCGCCGGCTTCGGCGATGATATTCTCGAGCACTTCGACGAGCTCCCGGACGCCCGTCTCGCGATCGATGATTTCAGCGGTTGATGGGATAAAGGATGGATTGCTCTCGATTTGCTTGGCAGCGCGTATGGCGCCGTCGGTGGCCTTGGCTTTGCTCGGGGCGGGAGTCATAGGAAACAATACTGCCTCTGCTGGATTGCAAAAGCAAGCGGTTGCGGATTGGCCTGTCTTTGGCGAGGAACGGATTCGCGGGGAAAAGAAAGGGCTTGAAGTCGTCTGCGTTCATCAGCGACTTCAAGCCGAAGATCTTATTGCTTGTCGTAGACGGCGACGGCGGCCACGGGTTTGCCTTGCAGGTCGGTTCCCTTCACGTTGACGGTCAGGGTCTTTCCGTCAGCGGAAGTCTTGCTGTGGGTGGTCAGGACGACTTTGCCACCTTTGCTGTAGCGCACCTCTCGTTCGTTAGCACCCATCCGCTTACTGAAAACAGCTTCATAGGGTGATTGGATGATCTTGCCCTCTCCGCCCTGCGCCGGCACCGTATAGTCCGACATGATCGCGCTACCATCCGCGGCGGTTCCGCTGATCGTCACATCGAGGTCGCTGCCGGCCTCGGCGATCGTCGCCGTTTGCTCCTTGGGCGGTGTGCCGGTCTCGTATTTCGATTTGGCAGTGTTGAGTGCTTTGTGGCACCGCGCCGCAACCGCACAGACACAGAAATAAAGACTACCCGAGCGTAAGACGGCATCATTTCTTTTTCGAGCCACTGGATTCCCGGCAGGCAGTTGACTGTTTCCGGCGCCTGCTGGCACTGCCCTGTGCGCGAACCTTGCCCTTTCCACCCGGCACTGCCGGGACCATCTTGCCAGCCCGCGTTTTCGCACGCTTCGGCTCCGCTGGTGTGGTACCAGACAAACCCGTATCGGGGCCAGTGCCTTGAGCTATGTCCAATCCAAAAAGAACTGAAAGGTCTTCGCCGCCGAGGACCTTGGTTGCAGCCGGCGCCTTCTTGACAAGCGGAAACACCTTTCCGGCCCCGGCGATGAGTTCCTTTTCGTCCACTTCATGCAACCGGAAGAGGAGGTCGGGCTGTTGGTCGATCCGGGCGCCGATGCCGTAGAGCACCGCCGCAACATGCTTGCACATCTCGGCCCAGTCCGGACAACTGCACGAGAGCTTGATCTCATCCGGCGACGGGAAAAGGCCGGTCTTCTGTCGGCAAACACGTTCCATGACACCCTTGGAGAACCGTCCCTGCAGAAGCTCGATGAGCGAATCAATCGCGCCGGCGCAGTCTTTGCAGATGGATTGCCAGCGCGCCTTCGTGACCGGGGCAACTTTCACCGCGACTTTGTAAATCTCCGAGCCACTGACCAGAGCTTTGATCTCGCCGGGCGCAATCTGAAGATCGATCACCGAACCGTTGCGCACATAGGTCCGGCCGCGCGGCAACCGGTTGGCAAAGTCGCTATAGCGTTCGAGGTTCTCGCACCACGCCTTGCCCCAGAAGGTCTTGACGATGGTGCGGCCTTCGACGATCACCGGCGAGACGGGTTGCCCCTTCTTTCTAAGCTTCGCCATCTCGCTTAACGCTTGCCGCCGCCGCTCCGCCACGGAGACATAGGGTCTCCATCCCCAGTAGTCCATTGATCACGTCTCCTTCAGCGCTTTGTTGATGTCGAGCGCAACCAGCTTGAGCAACTCCTCGTCTTTCAACTCCGTCAGGAGCAGGTCGGCGCCACCCTCCAGTAACTCCTTCGAGAGTTTCTGCTTCGATTCAATGATCTGGTCAATCTTTTCTTCTACGGTACCGTGGCACACGAACTTGTGCACCAGCACGTTCTTGGTCTGGCCGATGCGGAAAGCACGGTCCGTGGCTTGGTTCTCGACGGCCGGGTTCCACCACCGGTCGAAGTGCACTACATGGGAGGCGGCAGTAAGGTTGAGTCCCGCGCCCCCAGCCTTTAGCGAAAGAACGAAGAACCCCGCAGCTTCGTCTTCCTGAAAGCGGCGTACCACTTCCTTGCGCTTCTTTACCTCGGTCTCTCCGTGAAGAACCAGACCGGGGCGCCCGAAAACCGATCCGAGGAAACTCGCCAGCGGAGCGATTACCTCCCGGAACTGGGTGAAGACCAGCACTTTTTCCTGCTTCGCGGCAATGACCTCGGCGATCTCGCGCAAGCGCGCCCATTTGCCGCTGTCGTCTTCGCTCCAACTGCCGTCTCCCAGCCACTGGGAAGGGTGGTTACAAATCTGCTTGAACCGCATCAGGAACGACAATACCAGGCCCTTGCGCCGTATCCCCTCGGTATCCGCGAGTTGTTCAGCCAGTTCCTTCACCGCCTGTTCGTAGAGGGCGGCCTGCTTGCGGCTGAGTTGGCAAAACGCCTTGACCTCGGTTTTGTCCGGCAGGTCTGCGATTACCGTTTTGTCGGTCTTCAATCGCCGCAGAATGTACGGTCGCACGAGTTCACGCAGGGGGCCATATGAATTGTGAGGTCTGTCCGCAAGGCGTTTGACGAAGTTCGTGAACTCCTTCGACGATCCCAGCAGCCCTGGGTTGACGAAGTCGAAAATGGACCACAGGTCACCCAGCCGGTTCTCGATGGGCGTGCCGGTCAGCGCAAATCTCGCACGTGCGTTGAGCCCCTTGGCGGTCCGGGTCTGCTTGGTGTCCGGGTTCTTGATGGCCTGCGCTTCGTCGAGGACGACCAAACGCCAAGCGACTTCGGCGATCCACGGAACGCGGAGTAGCGAACCGTAGCTGGTAATCACTAGGTCCACATCCTGCAGTCGATCTGGCCCAAGAGTCTTGAGATCGGCTGCCGGAAGCGCAGACGGATGCGCGATGAGCGCCTTCAAACCAGGCGCAAAGCGTTCGAGTTCCGACGCCCAGTTAGCAAGAAGTGAAGCCGGAGCTACCAGCAGGCTTGGTTGCTGCTTGCCATTCGTTTGGCGCTTCAGCACGAGCAGCAACGAAAGCACCTGAATGGTCTTGCCCATGCCCATGTCATCGGCAAGGCAAGCCCCAAGACCGAGCTTCGCGAGGAGATAAAGCCAGCGGACTCCTACCTGCTGGTAGGGCCGCAGCGTACCGTTCAGCGCAGCGCCGGGGTCGATTCGGGCCAATCCTTCCGGGCTGCGGAGTCCTTTCAGGGTCTCCGCGAGCCAAGGGCCGGCGACCACTTGAGACCACTCGGCGTAGGCAGCGGCAGGGGTATCACCGGCGGCCACATCGGCGCCGGCGAGCAACCGCATCGCCTCCCTAAAGCCGAGCCCATTCTCCGCGGCCGTGCGCTCGACCTCGCGGAAGTGCTCCATCATGCGGCTCAACTGTTCCCGATCAACCTCGACCCACCGCCCTCGGACTAGCGCCAGCCCATCGGATTTGGCCAATAACTCCCCGATCTCAGCGGCGGTCAACCGTTCGCCGTCGAGCGTGACTTCCATGCGGAAATCGAGAAGCGCGTCCTGGCCCAGTCCCGATGGTGCCTTGCCACCGATTTGGGCCGTCACCTGCGGGCGCGGAGGACGGTTGGCCCGCCATGCCGCCGGCATTCGGATCACCACCCCCGCTGTTTCCAGTTGCGGTACGTCTCTTAAAAGCTGCATGGCCTCCTTGGGCGTCCACCGTAGCGGGTGAAAGATCTCACCTGCGTCGACAATGGCCTTCAGCCATGGGCAAGTCTCTGATGCTCGCTGCACGGGAAGGAGCAGCGACAATAGACGGTCCTTGTTTGCTGCGCCCGCATACTCGCGCAGAGCCTGCCCCAGCGGAAGATGTTGGGCCTTGGCCTGCGCCGACAACCGCGTTGTATAGGTTGCGAGAAAGGCAAATGGTGCTTCCTGGTCCTTCCGGTTTTCGGCAAGATTGAAGTGCACGCGGCCAACAAGGTTCCACGCTGGGTTCCGCTGCTTCAGGAAATCCTGTACCCCGCATTTCGACTCCACCAGCTCAATCCCGAATGCCGCGTCCAGTTCCTGCCAGAAAGTCTGAAGGACCTCTGCCGTCAGATACTCCGCGCCAGTCATGGGAGGCACAGCCCGGACTATCCGGTCTAACTCTGTGTTGGGTGGGGTTGGGACGCGCACTTTCTGTTGCTGCGCCTTGGTATCCGACTGGGTGCAGAGTGCGGTCACGTACCATGCACCGAATTCTCTCCAGTAGGAAAAAACAGGAGGAAGTGCGGTTCCAACTTCATCCGCACCGAGTTGGAGAAGTCCATGGCCCGATCCACGGTCGAAGGCATCCCGCAGGCGTTGAGTAAGCTCGGGATCAAGGTACGGCGCGTCAGCCACCTGGACTAAGGCGAGACGGCCGTGTGGAGTCAGGGTCGGGGCAAGAGAGACTGAACCCATGCAGGGAGTCTACCAGCTTGAGCGGCAAGGCCACGGCCGGCGAAGAACTCCACGGCGATGAAGTCGATGCCGTTATCGCTGGCGATGTCGTAAATGGTGATGATGTTGGGATGATTCAGCGCCGAGGCCAATTTTGCCTCTTGCACAAAGCACCGCTTGCGGTCAGCGTCCGCGACTTTCTCCGGCGGCAGGACTTTGATGGCGACGAGGCGATCATAAGCCGCTTCCGATCTGGGTCCATGGCGGGCCGGATCGCCGAAACTTTAATCGCCGAGCTGTCGTAAGCCGTCCACCTAACTAACCGTTAGTGAATTACAAGGGGATTTCCCGCCAGTTATCGTCGCAGTCGGGCGCACGCAGGCGACCCAGATGCAGCAGCGGCTCGGTAAAGCACCAAGTAATACCACTCGCCGCGGCCATCGCGGAAGGAATGAACGCGCTTGATCGGTACTACACGCGGGCAATCCGAATGACTGCTTGGTTTATCGCGGGAGCGCGGGAATGGTGGTTAAGGTTCCATCGGCCGTCGCGCGGAGACCGATCACACTGAGCTGTCCCCCCGCTGGCACGACAAATTCCACCATGCCTCGGAGGTTCGCCGCGCCGGGAAATGTAGTCGGCAACAGGAAGGAAGTGTGCCCGCGCGCCGGCAGGTTGATGGAGGAAGTTTGGAACAGAGACCCAGTGTCGTCGCGCAGGTTCACAGTAATGTCCGCTGGCGAATCTGCTACATTTTCCACCGCGACACCGGTGCTCAAACCGTGGGTATCGTCAAACACCAGGATGAAGCTGTTCGGCGTCCGGGTTTCCATAGGCACGGAGGCTTCCTGACCGAATGTGGTCCACCGAAAGATTTCGAAGCCGTTGATTTTTCCAGTGGTGGTCAGTTGGGCCGATCCCACCACTGCCGGCAGTGCCCCCTGGGCCTCGGTTTGGATCACCAGCGTTGCACCGGCCGCTAAAGTGCTCGTCAGCGACGATGTGGTCGTGTTCGTAGCAGTCTGTGGGAGCGACAGCGGAACGCGTAGCGGATTACCACTATCATCGAAAAACTTGAGCGTGAACTGCGCTGATGTTGCGCCTGTGTTCACGAGATAGAAAGTGCTCGTGAACCCGCCATTGTAGGTGACGTGCGCGACAGATCCTCCACCGGGGCCGACGTTTGCCATCACTGGGAGGGTTGTCAAAGCTGGACCATTCGCACGCAAACCAAGCACACTGATCTGGCCGCCCGCCGGCGCGTCGAACTCCACTGTGCCCCGCTTGCCAGCAGTCGCCGGATATTGCTGAGCGAGCAAAAAGGATGCGTGTCCGTGTGCGGTAACTGTGAGGATCGCGCTGTCGATCTGAGCGCCCGTGTCATCGCGAATCGAAACGGGTATGTTGGCGTCTTGCATTGCGATGTTTGCGATGGCCAGTCCAGTTGCCAATGTTCCCGTGTTGTCGAATGCGAGAATGTAGGAACTCGCATTACGCGTTTCAAGCGGTACCACTGCATTCCAGCCATGCGTAGGGTTGCTGAAAGTGCCAAACCCGCTTATGGAACCGTCGGTCTGCAACTGCCCCCACCCCTCAAGAGTTGTAGCGTTGGCGGGTCCAGTGCTTTCCACAACCATTTGTGCATTGGGATTGAGGATCTGATCGAGGGTTGAGGTCAAAAGAGGGCCAGCATTCGAACTCGTCTGCGGGAAACTAAACGGCAGCACCACGGGATCACCACTATCAGCGGAGAAGTTCAAATGTACGTCGGCTGCGGAGGTGCCGAGATTGATTGCAGTGACGGTGAAATTCCACCCTCCCTCCGATGTGACCTGTCCCAGTGATCCGGCATCTGCCAAGGCAGAGGCTTGCACGTTCACAGTAAACGCGGCTGAATCCTGTAACCCCGCACTCACGACTACAGTAGCCGGACCCGGCGGGGTTCCAGCAGGAATCAAGAAATTGATTTGGTTCCCGCTCACGTACTGAAGTGTGGCTGGCTGGCCATCGACGGTAACTGACACGTCAGCAAGCACCGGCAAATATGCTGGCTCCTGAGCTGTCAGAGTGAACCCGGCCAGATTTGCTCCATAGGCAGTTGCATACTCCCCGGGAGCGAGTGGACCCGGCTGGGAGTTCGCGAGATTCACGACCCCATCAATCTGCGGAGTCTTAAAAGTGTTTAAGAATTGATTGAATTCGAGCATGCCCGGCTGTACCGTTGTGGCGTTTTGGAACAAGCTGAACGCTTCGATATCGACAGGTGGTGGATCTAGCCCAGGAACGCCCGGATAGGCCTCCGGGAAGGTGTAGTTAAAGCCCAGAACATTCGGGTTATTCGATGCGAAGCGCAGAACAGAACTAGTCCACGCAGCCTGGCCCTGTGGCGTAATCGGGAAATCCGCCATAGGCGCGTTAGCCGAGATGTTTACCGTCGTATTCTGGTACGCGCCTTCCGAGATGATCCCTTTCTTTCCTAGTGCAGCGATATCCCGGAAGACCGCGTCCAACTTTTGGTACCAACAGGCCGTGGTGTATTGAGGTAAGGTCCAGCCCGGCTCCATATACGGCAGGGATACGCCTGCGACGTCAAACGGTACGCCAAGGTTGACCATTGTACTGAAAAACGCCTTCACCCAGAGGTCAGCGGGCGACAAAGTAAGTCCAGCGATGTGGAGCACTATCTTCGCATCGGGATCGGCTTGACGAATTCCTGCAATAGCCGCCTTAAGGAGTTGAGCCTCAATCGGCCAAACATTCTGCTCCATGAACTCGATAGCGTCGTACGGGGACGCGTTTTGTGGCACGGGCAACCGCTCTCCAGGGCGGAAATTCAGAATTCCGGTACCTATCTCGGTCCCCGGTGACCAAATGTCAATCTTAATGCCTTTGCTCAGAAGGTACGAGGCTGTCGCATAGGTGTAGGCCTGAAGTGCCGCAGCCGTGTCGTCGACGGAAAGACCCTTCCATGCTGCCGGCGCGTTTTGCGTACCTGCATCTGCTGCCATATCACTCAGGAATAATTCCATATATGTCTGCATCCCGAGGGATTCCGCTTCAAGCAACTCCTGTGTCGCCACCTGAAGGGAAGCCCAGTACGAGGGATTCCAAGGCAACGTTCCCCACTCGCTAAACGGCGTGTTCTCGAGGATGGGAACGCTTATAGTAGTCGCGCGGATACGGGCCCGCCCGATGCCGTTAGCGGCCATTATCGAAAAAGGATCATAGCCAGTCGCGCCGCCCCAGACGATCCAGACGATCGAATCAGCCGAGACAAACCCAGGTACGAAGTCCGGACGGGCCAGCGGGCTGGCAGGGAGTTGGTATGGCTGAAAGTTGGTGTTACCGTTGTTAATCTGGAAATTCCGAAATGTAGTAGTGACAGAGTTCATCGCATTCACATTCGCCGACATCAGACCGAATACAACTGGGCGTACGGGCCCCATCCAGGACCCGACGGTGACCCATGAAGTTCCTGCCAGGCTCATGAATTCAATAAGTGTTCCAATGCGCCGGATACGCAATGTCCCGGTTTGGTCGGCAGACGGAACACTCGCAGCAAATGTCTCACCCGCGACAGTGCCGGCAACCAAGAGTTGATCTGCTCCCGCCGTCCGTATTCGATCCAGCGTCAGAGAGCTTTGACCATCGAAGTAAACCTGGAAAGCAGCCCCCTCCAGGAAGGGGTTCGATCCAGCAGGAACAATGCGCTGGCTCCAGGAAACGTCCAATGCGTAGTCCACCTGAACATCGAAATCCCCTGGCGCGTAATACTGAGAGTAAACTGAGGTCACCGAAATCGGCAACGAACCGTCAGAAGTCAGAACCAAGCCATTTTTCATCTGATATGTGCCGCTGATCGAACTGGTGGACGGCGTGCCCAAAGACCAACGACAACTGTCGAGCGCACTCTCTTGAAAGCTATCGCTCGGAAGCTGGGCAAACGCGGTTAGGCATAGACTTAAGCCGAATGAAACCAGTCTGATCCAATGCATCGGCTAGCAGATCGAGGTTCTCAAGGCGCATGCTCCAACAGATAAATGCCAACAGTCTACGCCGAGAAGTGGAGGAACGCAAGAGCACGCAGAGCACGCTGTCGTTAGTATGTGATTTGTCCGGTCCAATTCACACATGATCTGTCCGCTTGTACCGGGGCGGGTGATGCTGGGTGGTGGACGAAACCCAGCAGTACTCAGCCGCCGAGATGGAGCGGATGATGAAAGTCCAAGACGTGCTATTGAAGGCCATGGCCAAGAAGATCACCTGGTGGGCGGCGGCTGAAATCCTTGGGGTAACGGATCGGACGATGCGGCGGTGGCGGGAGCGGATCGAGAAGGATGGCTACGCCGGGCTGGCCGATCGCCGCAAGGGGAAACCGAGTGCAAAACGGATCCCGCTGGCCACGGTAGAGAAGATGCTTAGCCTGTACAAAGAGACCTACTATGACCTGAACATGCGGCACTTTCACGAGAAGCTGCGGGATGAGCACGATATCCAGTTGAGCTGCACCTGGGTACAGAAAGCCTTGCAAGGAGCCGGCCTGGTAGCCAAACGGCACAAGCGGGGGCCGCACCGGCGGAGGCGGCCGCGACGGCCGATGCCGGGGATGCTGCTGCACATCGACGGCAGCAAGCATCGGTGGCTGAACGATGAACGCTGGTATGACCTGATCGTGATTCTGGACGATGCGACCAGTGAGATCTACTACGCGCAGTTGGTGGAAGAGGAATCGACGCGAACAGTGATGGCCGGCTTGCGCGAGGTGATCGAAACCAAGGGTATATTCTGCGCCTTGTACAGCGACCGAGGCAGTCATTTCTTCGTGACGGTGAAGGAGGGTGAAAAGGTAGATAAGCACCGCCTGACGCAGGTTGGACGGGCGATGAAGGAACTGGGAGTGCAGATGATCGCGGCCTACTCGCCGCAGGCGCGAGGCCGCTCGGAGAGGAACTTTGGAACCTGGCAGGGACGCTTGCCACAGGAACTCCGCCTAGCGGGGATCGCCACGGCGGCGGGCGCCAATGCCTTTTTGCGGGAACGGTACATCGGGGAGTTCAACGCGCAGTTCTGCGTACCGGCGGTGGAGAAAGGCACGGCATTTCGGCGGACCGGGAGGAGTGACCTGAACTGGATTTTCACGGTGCAGACCGAGCGAGTGGTGGAGAAGGACAACACGGTGGCGATCCGGGACCGGTCGTGGCAGATCGACAAAACACGATTCTGCAACACCTTGGCAGGAAGTACGGTAACGATCCACGAACACCTGGACGAAACCGTGTCGATCCGCTACGGACCTCATGTAGTGGGGCGCTATGACAGGACGGGAGAAAAGCTGATCAACGCGACAACCAAACAGCGCCGTGGAAAAGGCGGGAGCATGGAAGGCGGCGAAAACCAAAAGCAGGTTTCCACCGGCTCCCACACTCCCTTGGAAATCTCGCCAAGAGCGACGAAAGGTACCGCCGCATTCTCGCAGCAATCGTCGGTTGCTACGCGAAGGGACCTCGGACAATCGAAGCGGCCGGTTCCGTCCCGGATGGCGAAAACAACCAAGCTGTTCAAAAGTCCCCAAGGCTTTCCCAACGCGATTGCCGTCACGTCGGAGGGTTTGTGGATTGGCGAGCAAAAAATGTCTGGAGCTGAAGCCGCAGCGTATCACCTTCCCGAGCCGACATCTCTTACTGAAAACGCCTGGCTTGTCGATTGGAATGGCAAACTACTGAAGACAGTGACGACTCCTTCCCGAAACACCAGCGGGATGGCCGTGGGTGGTGGTTATATCTGGATGGTCGCGAACGCGCCTCCGGAAGGCGTTTTCCAGGTGGACATGAACTCGCAGCTGGTCAGCCACCGTCAGATTCCGCTCGGTCCGGCCAACGATGGTGGCGGTTGCCCCCAGACACAACGGGCCGCGGCTCCCCGGAACTGAAGGAAATACTTCAGCTCCTGCGCACCGGGGCGCTGGATGAAGTAGGTAATCGGCTGGTTGCTCTAGGCGCACCCCCGCCCGGACCCGGCGCCAGATGGGATAAGAATATCGGGCGCCGCTTCCTTCGCCCCGGAATTCGCCAAAACGAAAGCCACGATTACATCCGGTTCGCGACGATCGCAGCGGATGCCTACGACCAGTTCGGGCTTAAGGAAGTATCGCGCCAGATCCTGGACAGCAACGGGCTTCGTTTGGATGTGGATCGTGATCTCGAATTGGCGAAATCGCTCAAGCCGAAAGAGCTTTCCGAAGGGGACCGGCGTCTGCTTCGTCAGAAGCTGTATTTCTGGCTGCAGGTGTCCCGATTGGCCTACCGCGACGGCGAACTCGCTATGGCCGGACAATGTGTAGAGCGGTGCCAGAATCTCGCCGATACGATACTCATTCCGAAGTCCGCCGCGCTGTCGGCCGACATCAGCTATCGTCTCGCGTTGATTGTGCGACAGCAGTTCGAGCTCGATCGAGCGATTGAATTGTTCGGGCAATGCATGTCAGCGACCTTTGATGTTCTGAAGACGGATCAACAGGCTGCAGGCGCACGGCCGGAAAGGTTTCTGGCGGCGCGCTATTTGGTGGCCAAGTGTAGTGCGCTCGGACTCGGGTACTGTTTCATTGAGAAAGGGATGCTGCGTGAGGCTAGGAACGCAATCAGCGTTGGGGAAATCCTTCTTGAAAGCGATTAGGGCCAAATGATTGGCACCACCGTCTCTCATTACCGCATCGTCGAAAAGCTCGGAGAGGGTGGCATGGGTGTAGTCTACAAGGCGCGCGACCTCCGTCTCGACCGTTTCGTCTGCATTAAAGTCCTCCGCGCCGAGCAACTGAAAGACGAATCCCGCAAGCAGCGCTTCATTCAGGAGGCCAAATCCGCCTCCTCGCTGAACCACCCCAACATCATCACCATTTACGAAATCGACCGGGCGGACGGAACCGACTTCATCGTGATGGAGTTTGTCGCCGGTAAGACGCTGCAGCAGTTGATCCCAAGGGGCGACCTGCCGGTGGTCGAGGTCCTGAAGTGTGCCATCCCCATCGCGAGCGCGCTGGCGGCAGCGAACGCGGCTGGCATCATCCATCGCGACATCAAGCCGGGCAACATCATGGTGGGCGCCAACGGAATCGTCAAAGTTCTCGATTTCGGCCTCGCCAAGCTGGCCGAGAATGCAACCGGCGAGTTTGGCGAGACAGCGACTCTGAGAGCGACGGAGGGCCCAAGCACCGAGGTAGGGACGATCATCGGGACCACCGCCTACATGTCGCCGGAGCAGGCCGAAGGTAAGAAGGTGGACCCGCGCAGCGATATCTTCTCCTTCGGCTCCGTGCTGTACGAGATGGTCACTGGCCGGCGCGCTTTTCACGGCGATTCGAAACTCTCGACTCTATCAGCAATTCTCAAAGACGAGCCGAAGCCTGTGAGCTGGCTCTTAACAGGCATTCGACAGTACTGGAAGCGCGCGAATATTGCTGAGCCAGCGCGATCAGCCCCTGCCTCAACACCGCGTTATGGTCCGGCCGCGGTTGATGTCGACAACTGGTGCGGGCCCATACCCCATGAGCTCGCAATTGCAAGCTGGCGCTCGCTGTAGCCATACAGCCGCGCCAACCAATCGAACACCATGATGGCGATACGGTCCTCCTCGCGCAATGCGCGGAAGGCGGTGATTATCGCACTCCGCTTAGGCTGGATTTCCTATCCGCCGACGGAAGCGCGATTCCAAGGCAACCAGCAAGGGTAGGAGCGATAGCACGCATGTCGATTTCGCCCAGCGAATGAGCAGGGGGCGTACCCATCCCCACAATAAAGAAGGAAGCGTTCATTTCCGGCTGCTGCGGCAAATAGCCGTGCATCCCGCCAGCCTTGGCGACGACCACCAGGGGACCCGTGGTCCTGGAGCCGAGTCTGTACCCAGGCTTCAGGCCAATTAAAAATGCCGCATGCAGAAATCCGCCGAGTGCATGCAACCGCTCCGCTTGGAGCATCTCACTGATGCCATTCTCCGGATCATTGGCGAGCCGTTCGAGTAGCTGCCGCACTTTCGGCCCCACCGCGCCGCCGGCGGTGGGGTTGAGCATAACGGCAGCCGAGGCACCAGCTTGCCACGTAGTCGCTTGCCAGGACGTCACTCGATTGTTCTCATCGAACTCGATCAAGCCCGCGCTTCGGAACGCTGTTAGCAAGTTCACTTCTTTATCGGTCCTGACGAACCCGTGATCCGACACCACACAAAATACCGCCCCTCCTTCCCCGACCCGTTCGGCCGTGCCGCGCAGGGTACCGACAATCGCGTCGATCCTCCCCAGAACAGCCAGGCTGGCCGGACTAAACGGACCGGAGACGTGCTCTTCGGCGTCCAACCCGCTAAAGTAGACAGTCATGAAATTGGGCCTTTTCCGCTCGAGCAGGTGCGCCGCAAACCGGCCACGCAACTCGTCTCCACCGATACTCTCGTCTTCACCGTTCGCGTAAGGCCCAAGATCTCGCTCCAACTCATCGAGCAGCCCAGTCGTTGAAAGCGCGCGGACCAGCTTGCGGTCGTCGTCTGTGCCGGCGCGCCAAATCTGCGGAAGGTTATAGGTAATCCTGGCACCGACGGTAACTGGCCAGTTGACATTAGCCGTGGTCAGACCCGCGTCTCTCGCTGCGTCCCACAGCGTTGGAACCCGGATATCTTCCCCGTACCAATACCAGCCGCCCTGGTTCTTGCCAAAAGGATCGAAAGGATGATTGGCGTAGATGCCGTGCTTGGACGGCCAGACGCCAGTGACGATGGTGGTGTGGCTTGGATAGGTGACTGTGGGTATCACTCCCTTTACCCCGGTGGCAAAGCTGCCTTCCAGCACCAGCCGCCGCAGGTTGGGAATCCGCAGACCGTACTTATCAGCATCCAGAACGCAATCGGGTCGAAGGCCGTCGATTGAGACCAGGACGAGCATGGGTGTCTCCACGGCTTTTGCCTGATGGGGAGCGGGCGCAAGCGTTGCCAGTGCGAGCGACCAAAGGAACAGGCGGTATAACACAGCACTACGCCCCGGTACGAAATGCGGTCTTATGATCTTGATTGGCAATCGCAGCGACGCAGTTCTGACCGTACGCAAGGATGCAGCTGGGTGATAGTGGACGAGTTTGCCCCAGGAATTGCGGCGGGCGTCCCGTGCCTCTGGCTCCATCCGGATTGTTGATGACCCATCGTGCCCAGGGATCCCCGCGCCCGTACGGGTCCGAGGAAAAATTCCACGCGGCATGCAACTTCTCAAGCACCGATCTAGCTATGACGGCGTACTGGTCCTTACCTGTTTTTTCAGCGAGTACTGCGAGGGCGTACAGTGCCAGCGGCGTTTCGCCCACATCCACCTTGCCTTCGCCACGTTCACCGAATAAGTACTTGATCGCTCTATCCAGCGAATCTGAGATGTGTCTGTCGCCTGTAATCGCATAGTAGTCGGCAAGCGCAACGACAGCGTGCTCCACAAATCCTTCAATCCTGGGCTGTTGAGGGTTGCCCATGTACGCCGGCCAACTGCCATTCAGGTTTTGAAGTTTCAGCAGGGCTTCAGCGGCGGGAGTCGCCGCATCGCGGAACTTGGATTGACCATTGTGAAGATAGAACTGACACATCATGTGCAAGTACACCGACACGGATCGCGTATCAGACTGCGCAAAATCCGCTTTCCACTCTGCCAGCCGATCGCCGCAGTGGGAAATCCAGCGTTGGAGCACGGGATCGCCGCTAATGTCCGCCCAATCGATCATTCCCAACAGCCAAGAATGGTCGGGTTCGCCTCCTTCACCCAAGCCTAGGTAACAGTGGCCGTAACTGTGCGTCCACATGCCCCAGTGGGGGTGGTGGCGAATGTCGATGTCGAACAGATGCCGCGCCACGATGCGGGCTCGCTCCCAGGCAGCGGGATCGCCGCTGCGATAGTAGTAGAGAAGCAGACCTCGCAAAGTATCACGCTCGTTGTTATGCCAGTAGCCTTCCCGGGGCATCTCGCCCATCTCGCCCCATTTCGTACCGGGGTGGCACATGTAGTCGGTGGCAGCCGTGAAGTATTTGAAATCGCCACAGTCGAACTTGCCGTAGCATTTCATCTGATCGATGTGGCGGTTCAGCCACCCGAAGCTCTCATCGAACAACTGCTCGAACTTCGGAAAAGCCTGGGGATTTCGCGGGCTCAGCAAACCCACTGCCCCAGTGGAAGCCACGTAACCCGGGTCGAGATGGCCTCGTTCGGGTTGCAAGGCTCTGCTCCAGTATTTCCGTTCGAACGACGGCGTTTCGCCTCGCCCAGCCCACAGGCTAATGATTATGTCCTGTGTCTTGGCCATGCCCTGCCGCGCGTCCAGACACTTCGTCTTCGCATCTACGAAAGCGATGTACGGATGTGGCATCACAGGCCAGTACTTCGTATTCGAGTAGGGCCGTTCCCCAAAAGGATTCGAAGGCAGTACCGGTTTGCTCAGCAGGTGAGCAGTTGCGTGCTGGGGCCACAACCCGACGCTGAGTTCGCCGGACCGGAGAGCCAGCTCGTTCGGGTATTCCTGCCAGAAGTTCGGGACAAGCACACCCAAACAGCGGTTCTGGTTGCGGGCGTACAACCATCCGGGACAGTGCTCGCCATTGCACGCGCCGCTCGACAGGTTCTGCACCCGGCCGTCCGGATTCTGCACCTTGGTCCAATAGGAGTCGTGATCTTCCTGGACCACGTAGACGGGCTGGTCCTTCTGAAATGGACCGTCATAGACCCCGCTTTCGCAGCCGATCACGAGGCGGTCCGGCTCGAAGTGAAACGGCAATGACAAGCGAATATCGCGCACTTGCTCCGCGGGGTTGTCCGTGGTGTTGATCCAAGTAGCAGAAACGAGAACCTCGGGGCGGCCTCTGTAAACGGTCCACCGCAGGATGTAGTCAAACAAACGATCTCCGCCCGATGCCCGGCATTGTCCTTCACAGCGAATCGAAGCCCGCAGCGGCCCTCGCTCCTCGACGGCAACTCGGCGGTTCTCCCCGGCACGCGAGGCGCGGAATTCCGTTCCATCGTGGCGGATCAATACAAGATCACAGCCACGGGAGAGGATGTCGTGCGCCGCCGCATCCGGCCCACGAGCCGCGAGACTGATCAATTCAGAACCGGATTCCGTTATTGTCACAACCAGCTCTCCGGTGTCCGCCACGATCTGTCCTTTTTGGTTGGTCACAAGATCAGTCGCTGAACGACCCGTACCTTCCTGAAGCACGTAATCGCCGGGGCCGGATTCAGCCTCGAACGCCAGAATGAGCCATCGGATGCTGCCATCAGGCCAGTTCGATCCAGAGCGCATCTGCGCCAAGACAGGGTTTCTGTCTGGCGACAGGACCGCCAGTGTCTCCGTGCGCTGCAGGCAGCCGGGTGGAAAAGGAACGCTCGTCTCAACCGGCGCTCCGAGCGGTGCGGGTCCCGCGGGCGGGGCCACGTGGATGGTGATCCCGGTCTGGCGCCGTGCAGGAGCCGGCTGTCCTGACGCTGCGGCACGTGCAATCGGACCGAGCGAAGCGGCCGTGCCAGTCGCTAGCGTGCGGCGCAGAAGCCTGCGGCGGGAGAACTTGCTACGTTCCTCTGGCATCTGCAATACAGCCTATCCGCTTCGCGATTGCTGGTACAGTGGCCCCAACTGGTCAGGGCGCACGGGCACGTACTCACTTCCCAACCCTTTGACGATACCTTCCGCCATATCCAGGCTGGTGAGCCAGTTTGCTAGAAACACATGCAGGAAGGCCGGACGTTGCGGCGGGGTCCAGCGCTTGATCTCGTTGACCATGTAGTACACAGCATCGCGGCGCGCCGACGGAGTGAACGTGAATGGGCCCGGCGGGCGATCGATCGCCCGAAAAACCGGGACACCCCCCACCACAGTGACGAGATTACCGAATGTGGTGATGCGACTCCTTCCGTAGTTAGCGAAGATCGCTGAAAGACCCGGACGTTCCGCCAAAAGATCCAGGCGTTCGGGCCGCATCTCCGCGTACGTCGCCATCACGGTAGCATCAAGTCGTTTGCGGTACGCATCCGAAGCGCGCACATAATCCCGCCAGATTTGCTCGCGCTCGGCCGGCGGGTAGTTCGCCGCGTAATCTTCTTCGTGAATGTAACCCAGCCCCGTAAGAGCGTTTAGGAAGCAATCGCCCGGGCGCGCGTGCCGGTAGTAGTAATCCAGAATGTCGGGTTGGCCATCCACCGCGCTCCCAGAGATCTGCCACCCAATCGGCACACTTCCATGTTGGGGGTCGTCGAAGAGTTTGCGGTAATAGTGCCGGTGGAAGTTCCAGCCATCTCCATCGGAGCGGATGAAAGCCAGATACACCTTGGCACGGTCTAGCTTCACCGCTGGAACGTTTTGCCGAAACGTTGCTGATGTGCCGGAATGAACCGAGAGGTTGCCGACAGTCGGAGAGTAGGCATCAAACGCTGTACATGCGGAGTATTTGGCGCACTGGCTGGTCAGGCGAACGCCGGGCGTCTCTCCGATGCCGCCCAGCTTATCGCCGCTCGTTGGCCAGCCAAGGCACGGAATATTCGGCGGCCACTGCATCAGAATGTCGCGGGCAAACTTCAGTTCTTCTTCCGAGGACGCCTTTGGATTCCTTTCTTCGTCCTGGGGCCCCGAGATCCACAGAATCGGAATTTTGAACTCAACCAGATAGTCGCGCAGCGCCACCTCTTCGGGCGCGAGTATCGCAACGGCCTGGCGGGAGAGCTGTTCGCCCAACTGCTGGTAAGCCCATTTGTACGCGTCCAGGTCCTTCTTCCAACGAAACGTTCTCAAATCGAGACCCGTTGCGCTGGAGTCGGGACTCACTCCCATCGGAAGGCTGAACTGGTCGGCGATCGCCGGGGTGGCAACCAGGCCGCCGCGCACGGCTGCTAGCATGGTCGCGACGTTAACGCTCGCGGGGACCGTTGGGTCGGTGACGAACATCTGGGAAACTGATGGCAGGAAGCGCTCGAAAACCTGGCCGATCTCGGGCCACTCGATCTTGTCGATGTCACCACGCTCCCGCAGCCAGTCCAGCCAGAGCTCGTCATAGCGATCGTGAATGAGATAAAGCTGCGGCTGTGCCCGGTTCGCGATGCCTTGCAGGCATGAGAGCGCCAGTCTGAGATCCCAGGACCAGGAGGTCAGATCACTTGCGCGAAAGGCATATAGCGTGCGCGCCGGCGGGCGGGATTTCGGGACGACCGTAATTGCTTTCTGGCCTTGCGCCCCGGCTGGGCGTGCGATCACGCCACTCAATGCGAGCGCCGACGTGCGCACGAATCGCCTGCGACTGATTTCCACAGCGCTCACGGCAGTTTCTCTCCTGGCTTCAGGAAGGTGATTTTCTTTCGCGAGATGCCGCCCATGAAAAAACGGCCTGTCCGGCCCGCAATCTTGTCTGTCTCTCCTTTTTCGGTCCCGATGACCTGCGGATACCAACCATTGTTCAGTACTGAGGGTGAGACACTGGCGCCCGCCACCGCTTTCTGTATGTCCGCCCGGTTAATGATCATGGCTGGCTTGCTCCAGCCGGCGGAGTCTTCCAAACGCGGGTTGTAGCTGATGAAGATGCCGTCCGTCGTTAGCTTCGTGTCCACGGCGTGGTTGAGGAGCATCACGTAGGTATTGAGATGGGTGTTCCAGTGAATGGCCGGCCCCCAAAACATCGAGCCATCTTCACGGTGATAATCACCCTCGGATGGAAAGACAGGCGTTACATGGCCCCACAGCGCGGGCTCGCTCCATGCGCCTTTGTGCCACTTCCAGACCTTTCCCACGGGATTATCGCGGTCCCCCACGCGCATCCGCGCGGCCCAGACGCCTTGCTCTTCGACACGCGGATCGTAGCTGGTTCCGAAGAAGTAGAAGAATTCCGTTGTCGGGTCTGGAACAAAGACGAAATCGCCGGTACCGCCGGCGTCCCACGGGCTCTCGGTATCGCACTTAACGGCGCAGGGCTTGGCCTCGATGATGAATCCCAGGTCTTCCCAAGTCTCGCCGTTGTCTTGCGAGCGCATCCATCCGATCTTGGGCATCGTGGGCAGATGCCGGTTGGAGAAGCAGATCAGGTCGGGCTCGTAATGATATGCGGCGTAGAGTGTGCCGCTGGCGTCATCCTTCCAAGTGGCTTCGATCCAGATCGGCAGCTTATCGTTCAATCCCTCAAGCTGCGTGCGTATTCTGTTCCCCAGGTGGAAGAGGTCCGGTCCGGAACTGCGCCAGGAATGCTCATAGGAGTTAAAGACAAACAAGGTCTCTCCGTCCCAGTGGAGCGGGCTGTTCGAGTCTGACTCCTGGTGCAGGTCTCGCTCGGGGACATCAACGCCGGGCAACATCAACGGAGGCGCGTCGGAGAGGATCGCAGAGGGATGTTCGTTCGCCCCCACCCCTGGCCCCACGAATGATGACGCAAGTAAAGCGATGACGACGACTTGGAGGAAGTTCATTGAGCCTTCTCCCCGGGCTGATAGAATGTGACCTCGAATCGCGACATCCCGGTGAGGAAAATGCGTCCGGTTCGGCCGCAAATCTTGTCCGTCTCCCCCTTCGCCGTTCCGACGATCTGGGGATACCAGCCGCTCGAGAGGGTGTCCGCAATCACCGTGCCCCTCCCGGAGGGCCGCAATTCGCCGTAATAGACGCCCTGCGGAACAACGAGCATTCCATCGGCGGAAACGGAGCCTATAGCGGTTCCATTCAGCATTCCCGGCCGGTCCAGTAACATTTGGGGCTTGGTCCAGCCGTTCACGTCATCCAGGCGGTGGTTGTATGTAATGAAGATTCCGTCATTGGTCAGTTTCGTATCAATGGCGTGGTTGAGGACCATAACGTACCTGTTGAGGTACGTGTTCCAGTGGACGGCCGGCCCCCAGAACATGATCCCATCCTTGCGGTGATAGTCCCGGCGTGCGGGAAATACCGGTGTCAAGTGTCCCCAGATTCCAGGCTCGCTCCACGCGCCTTTGTGGAACTTCATGACCTTGCCCGCCGGATTGTTGCGATCGACGTAGCGCATTCGCGCCGCAAAGATTCCCTGCTCAGGGAACTCCGAGTCGTAACTGGTTCCGAAGAAGTAGAAGTATTTCTTGCTCTGATCGGGCAGAAACACGAAATCGCCCGTGCCACCTGCATCCCAAGGGCTCTGCGTATCGCATTTGATGGCGCAAGGGTTGGCCGAGATGATGAAACCCAGGTCCTCCCAGGTGGCACCGTTATCCCGCGAGCGTGCCCATCCGATCCTTGGCGCGGTAGGAAGATGGCTGTTGGCGAAGCAGACCGTGTGCGGCTCGAAATGATAAGCCCCGAACAGCGTGCCATCACCATCCTTCCAGGTGGCCTCGATCCAGAGCGGCATTTTGTCGTTGAGTTCACCCAGGCGCACGGAGATACGTCCACCCAGGTGCTCGACATCCGGCCCGGACGTGCGCCAAGGATGACCGTAGTTGTTAAACAGATAAAGCGTGTCGCCATCCCAGTGCAACGGGTTGTTCGAGTCGGCCTCGTGCAGCAGGCTGCGTTCGGGCACCTCGACCCCCGGCATCTGAATTAGCGAAGCCTCCCGGACGACAAATGAGGGGACATCCGAGGACGGCGCAGGACCGCCAGCGCCCTGCGCAAACGCCGCTACGGCTAACGCGGACGTGGTCCAGAAAGCCAGTTGCCACCGTTTGATGAAATGTTTCATCGTGGACAGGTTAGGTCGCTTCCGGGGGGAAAGTCAAGGTTTTTCTGGACGAACGGCGCCGGCGATGGGCCAGATGCATGGATACTATTTACTGACTATTGCCGTTTTCCACAGTGGAGCTGTCGCGCGACAGGGGACGCGTTGTACCGCGTTTGACCAGGCTGGTAGGGATGATTATTTCGGGTAATCGTTTGCCGGGGATCTTCAACTTGTCGATGGCCATCCTGGCGAGTTGCCGTCCCAAAGCAAACTTGTCGACGCGAACCGTGGTCAGCGGCGGAACCTTGAATTGCGCCTGGTCCTCATCGTGAAAGCCTACCAGGCTCACGTCGCCGGGCACAGTCAAGCCGTGCTTCTGGAGCGCATCCCATGCCCCATAGACGATGTCATCATATCCGGCAAAAACCGCAGTGACAGGACTAGCACTCTGCAGAATAAGCTCCATGCAGGCATACCCGTTTGCGTAGTAGTTCTCCGAAAGAGCGACCGTTTGTCCGCGAGGCTCAAGACCGGACTCGCGCATAGCCTGTGCGTAGCCGTCATATCGCACTTGATACCACGGCAGCGAACAATCCGCGATGTACCAGATGTCGCGGTGTCCCAATTGAATCAGGTACTTGGCAGCTTCGTATGAGCTACTGAAGTCATCCCAGCCGACGTGGTCGAAGGGTAGGCGCGGGCTCTTGCTGATGAACGTGTTCCGGAAAAGCACGTAGGGAACTCCGAGCTTCTCTAGGCTGTCGGTAAAGTTCTCGTAGTTGATGCCGGCCAGGATCAGACAGTCCGCTACGCCGTGGCTTTGCAGAACATTCGGCAGTTTGAGGTCCGCCCGCTTCGTCTCGCCTGAGTAGTTGTAACGCGCAAACATGACATAGTAACCCTCTTCGGCGCAGTACTCCTCAACACTCTGCAGCACATCGGAGTGGAAGGCATGAAGCAGCTTGCGGTTACTCTGAATGAAGGAAATGACGGGCGTGGAGTTCTGCACGAAGCTTCGCGCGCGGGCATTGGGCCGATAGTTCAGGTCCTTGATGGCCTTTTCGACGCGCTGGCGGAGTTGCGGATCGACATCGGCGTGCTCATTGATTACACGCGAGACGGTGCCAATGGCGACCTTTGCCCTTTTTGCAACGTCTTTGATCGTTACTGCCATCTCGCCTAATCCAGGACAATCAAGTCTTGTGAAACATTACACCAAAACTTTAACTGGCTTGAGGTCCAACGTCAAGTGATGGGCAGGGGTGGCGTCTAATCCTAATTTTGAGTGGTTTTCAAAACCGTAAGATGTGAGACGACTATTGACATCGGTGCGGCAGGCTGATATGTTCGGGCTATCTGGTGAACTGTTTCATGAAGCTAATTATCTATCCTGCCAGGTAGCTATTATGCCGGAGGCGACGATCATAGCCGATTACGGCGATCTTTGCGGTGAATGCCCGGTCTGGGATGCTGAGAGCGGCTCCGTCTATTGGATTGACTGCGTCGGCCTGAAGTTCCTGCAATACGATTGGCGTACGCGCGAGCACCACATCGTTAGGCAGAGCCTGCCTGTGAATGGCTTCCGCCGGAACCGTCTGGGTGGGTTCGTGATCACGAATAATGACGGTGTCTGGCTATGGCAAGGCACTGGTGAGCCACGGCTTGTCACTGCGGACGTAGAGGGCTCGCGCTGCCAGTTGAACGATTGTGCGGCTGACTCCGCAGGCCGTCTCATCGCCGGCTCCTATTTCTACAATCCTGTCGGAGAGTACCAGCTGGGCAGGCTGATCCAAGTCGGAACCGATGGCAAGGCCATCGTACTCGACGAGGGCTTCCACCTTTCCAATGGCCTGGGCTTCTCCCCAGATGAGCGAACACTGTACTTCGCGGATTCAGTCGCCCGGTTGATTTACGCGTACGACTATGACGTCGCCACCGGGTCCGCCCGTAACCGGCGCGTCCTCGTGCAGGTGCCCCGAGAGGAAGGCCTTCCTGACGGCTTGGCCGTAGACGCCGAGGGTTTCGTCTGGTCCGCACAATGGTACGGGAGCTGCGTCGTTCGATATGACCCGGACGGCAAATTAGAACGCCGCATCCAAACTCCTGCGAAGCAGACCTCTTCGCTCGCATTTGGAGGACCGGACCTGACGGATATTTTCATCACTTCGGCAGGGCAGTCAGAGCCGATGCCCATCATGCCGCCAGGATACGATCCTGCGGCCGGATACTTCGGAGGCGCGCTCTATCACATGAACCTGGGCATCCGCGGCCAGGTGCAGCAAATGGCGAACATGACTCCGCGCAGTTGAAGAGCTTCGTCCCATGCCTAATATCACCGAGTTGAAAAATATCGCTCGAGCAGCAGCGGACCTGCTAGTGGCCTATTCGTGGAAGCTGTGGTTCTGGGGGGATTCCATCGGGCTGGAGGGATTGCTCGATGCTGCCGAACTGACAGGGGATCAGAAATATCTCGGCTTCGTTCACGGTCTGTTTAAGGGCTGGCTGGCGCGCGAGGGCTACCGGAGCGAGTTCGACTATACCGCGCCGGGCGTGGCGCTACTCCGAATGTATGAACTGTCCGGCGATTCCACCCTTCTGGATGCCGCCACACGTCACGCCGAGTACCTCGCTGCGTTCCGCAAGACGCACGGCGGCGCCTATGTTCGCTATGAAAACGCAGCTATTGAGTTCCCGCCCGAGTTGCCCCCCGATCACCCTGATTTTCACCTGGTCGCTCGCGCCGCCGGCCAAGTGCAGAGCGGCGGACCCTGTGTTTTCGTGGATTCGGTTCATTTTGACGGGCCTTTCTTCGCCAAGCTGTATCAAGTGACCAGGGAGGACAAATACAGGCGCCTGGCGCTCGACAACATCGTGCCTCAAGTAGACCTGCTGTACGATCCGGACGACCGCCTCTTCCATCATTTCTGGATCGAGAGCGCCGGCACCCGCAACGGCGTCGCCTGGGGCCGGGGTAACGGCTGGGGACTCCTCGGCGTCGTCGAGACACTGGAGTATGTCCCGCCGGGCGAGCTCGCCGGAACATGCCTGGTCGAGGTGCTGCGGGCCGTTGCCGAACGCCTGAGTGATTTGCAGGACTCCGGCGGCGGTTGGCACACCGTGCTCAACGATGCTGAGTCGTACATCGAAACTTCAATCGCCGCCTTTGTCGTGGACGTATTCGCGCGCGCGATCGAGCGGTCGTGGCTCAAGCCGGAGATATACTTTCCCGTGATCGAGTCTGCGAAGGATTTCCTGCTGCGCCACGTGCGGCCCGATGGCCTGCTCGAAGGCGTCTCCTATGAGACGTTCCCCAGCACGCGGGTCGAGCATTACCGCTGCATGCCGCGCGGCGGTATGGTGCCGTGGGGCCAGGGTCCCCTGCTGACGGCGCTAAACTCGTACGTCCGGTTACTCGACTTCATGAGAGGGAACGAGCCCCCCGTCGGAAAGGACCGACCGGCATGCGCCTTGACGACAGAGTCGCGTTAGTAACCGGAGCCGCCATGGGCATCGGCGCCGGGATTGCACAGCGATTTTCCGAAGCCGGTGCAACGGTGGTTGTTTTCGATATCAATGGCGAACGAGCGGCCGGAACCGCAAAGGCACTGGCGCCTGGGCGGGCGAAGGCGATTACCGGCGACGTGTCGTCCGAAGCGGACGTCCGTTCCGCCGTTGACGAGACCGTCAGAGAATTCGGATCACTGGATGTACTCGTAAACAATGCTGGAATCGAGGTGCCGGGCCAAGTCGTTGATCTCACTTCTGCGGATTGGGATCGTCAGTTAGGCGTCAATCTGAAGGGTGCGTTCTTCTTCTCGAAATACACGATCCCCCACATGCGCGCGCGGAAGCAGGGTGTAATCATCAACATTTCTTCCGTCCACGCATTTGTCTCGTACGCGGGCAACGCCGCCTACGATGCCTCCAAGGCCGGCCTGATCGGGCTGACGCGCGCGCTGGCCCTCGACCACGGAAGCGATGGCATTCGTGTGAACGCCATCTGTCCAGGCTACATTGATACGCCACTCATGGACGCGTGGCTGGCCACTCTTCCAGATCCCGAAGCCACCACGCGCCAGGTACTCAGTTTCCACCCGCTGGGCCGCATCGGCACACCGCACGATGTGGCCGAGGCTGCCCTTTTCCTGGCCTCGGACGCCGCTTCGTTCATCTCGGGCACGTACTTAGTCGTCGACGGCGCCATGACGGCATCAGGCCACTAGGAACCATGCGAGTCTCGCCCCGCACTGCCGCCGACACTGGCCTGCTAGTCCTGGTCAATGCCATGTGGGCAGCTCAGTACCCGGCGTACAAGACCGCCACGGCGCAAATCGGCCCCGTCACCCTGAGTGTCTGGACGTTTCTGATTGCCTCTGTGGTACTGGCGCCATTTCTCCTGCGGGAGCACCGTGCCGCAGCAAAGGCCCCCTCTCGGGCCCCGCTTTCAGTGGGCGCGACTTGGGGTAATTTTCTACTGCTGGCGTTGCTCGGCCTGGTGCCAGCATCCGTCGTGCTGGCGTGGGGAACGGCTCTTTCCACCGCTTCGAACGCCGCTCTGCTATACCTCACGGTGCCCATCCTCACGGCCGTGCTCGCCATCGGGATCGTCGGCGAGAGGATGAGCCCGGTACGCTGGGCTAGCCTGGCGCTGTCACTCGTCGGAGTGCTCATCATCTCCGGCTTTGATTGGCGACATGCCGATTTCCGAAGCACTAGGTTCTTCGCTGGTAACCTGTTGGTTCTGGTGGCGTGTGCCGCCAGCGCCTTCTACAACGTGTACTCGAAGAAGCTGCTGCGCCGGTTCACGCCGCTCGAGGTGCTGGTCTTCGGATACTTGCTGACGGCCGCTCTTAGCCTGCCCCTGGTACCCTCGATCGAGCCATTCTCTCTGACCTCCGTCCGCGCCTACACGACCGCAACTTGGACCGCCGTGCTGGTATTGAGCGTCTTCAGTTGGGGCCTGGCCATGGTGCTATGGATGTATCTGCTGAAGCGCCTGGACGTCAGCCAGGCTTCGGTTTCCATCTACCTGTTGCCGTTCCTGGGCGTGCTTCTCTCAGCCATCACGCTGAACGAAAAAATCACCAAGACCATGGTGGTCGGCGGACTGGTCACGCTGGCTGGAACAATTCTCATTACTTCCGCCGAGTCTGCTACTGGGGCGGAGCCCGTGGAGTCCTCACCGTGAAGATTACGAAGATTGAATGCCTTGAACTGCGCGCGCCACAAGCGAACGCCGCCGATTGTGACGGCGCCGTCGATACAGCCGTCGTCCGCGTAACCGCCGACAACGGAGTCTACGGCCTCGGCGAAACCGACGCGCCCCCGAACGCCATCGCAGCTCTGCTCGAAACTCCCTCGGCGCACATCTGGAGCATGAGCATTCGTGACCTGCTGTTGGGCGAAAACCCAATCGAGGTCGAGCGGTTGTGGGACAAGGTGTATGAAGGCACCATCTACCACGCGCGACGCGGTCTAGGCATCATGCTGATGTCCGCTATCGATAACGCGCTGCACGACCTTCGCGGCAAGCTGCTGGGCGTTCCGGTTTACCAGTTGCTCGGTGGCGCGGTCAGGGATCGCGTGACGCCCTACCTGACGTTGTTCCCGAGCATGCCGCAGGGCCGCTCGTGGCCGGAGATGAAGAACGCCTGCGTCGCCCTGATGAAACAGGCGGTTGCGGCCGGCTACCGTGCGGTCAAAATGGAAATGTTGTTCTACGACCTGGTGAGCGACCGTGAAATGGTGAAGTTCATCCATGAATGCCGCGATATCATCGGCGAAGAGCGCGAGTTCATGATAGATGTGGGCTACCGCTGGAAGAACTCAAACGACGCGCTCTGGGTGCTGCGGAATGTCGAGGATGCGAAACTGTTGTTTGTTGAAACCCCGGTACACACCGACGACATCGACGGCTTGGCACGTCTGGCGGACGGGACCACCACACCCGTGGCAGTCGGTGAGTTCTTGCAGACCCGCCACGAGTTTCGCGAACTGATGGACCGGGGACATTGCGACGTCATCCAGCCCGACCTCGGGCGAGTCGGGGGTCTCACTGAAGCCATGCGGTGCGCTGCCATGGCTGCCGAGCGCGGCATCCGTTGCATTCCGCACGCCTGGAAGACCGGCCTAACAGTTGCGGCGACACGGCAGTTCGCGGCCGCCGTGACGAACTGCCCCCACACCGAATTCTTCCATCACGATTTCTTCCCGTCCTTCCTGCGCTCAAAGCTCGCCGGGCCCGAACCCGAGTTGCGCGATGGTCAGTGGACGCTTCCGGAGGTCCCCGGCCTTGGCGTAGACCTAAACCAGGATGTGGTTAAGCAGTGCTTGGTCCGGCCGCCAACCGTGATTCAATAGCGCGATCATGCCAGAGTGTTCATTTCGCGAGCATGTCATTGGCCGCGGCTTCCGTGCACTGACCATCGAAAACCAGTTTGTCTCCATCACGCTGCTCCCGGATAAAGGGGCCGACATCTATTCGCTGCGTTACAAGCCGCGCAATATCGATGTTCTCTGGAAATCACCGTGGGGCTTGAAGCCACCGGGGGCCGGTGTGCCATCATTTGGCGCGAGCACTGAGACGGCATGGCTCGAGAACTACGAAGGTGGCTGGCAGGAGATCTTCCCAAATGGCGGCGACGCTTGCGTCTACAAAGGTGCCGCCTTGAATTTTCACGGTGAAGCATCGACCTTGCCGTGGGATTACACCGTCCGCCAGAACAGCGCGTCAGTCGTTACTGTCGATTTCTCTGTCCGGCTGTACCGCAGCCCGTTCTTCTTGCGCCGCACCGTCACCGTTGAGAGTTCTCTTCGAGCGGTGCTCCTGGAAGAGGTCATCGAAAACCAGGGCGAAGAGGATCTGCACTTCATGTGGGGCCACCATCCCGCTTTCGGGGCGCCTTTTCTGGATGGCGGATGCCGGCTGTACGTGCCCGCACGCAAGTTTCTGGCACATGATGTCGAGATCAGCGCCAACAGCCGCATTGCGCCTTCTGTTTCGGGAACTTGGCCCGTGCTGACCGGAAAAGACGGCCGGCCGGTGGACCTCAGCACAGTGCCGCCGGCCAGCGAACGTGTCACTGAGTTCGGCTATCTCTGCGACCTGGAGGAAGGCTGGTACGGTCTAGTTAACCCGGTGCTGGGATTTGGGGTGGGCATGGCCTGGAGCAAACTGGTCTTTCCTTACCTCTGGTTCTGGCAGGAGCTTCGCGGCAGCTTCGGCTATCCGTGGTATGGGAGCTGTTATGTCATGGCCGTTGAGCCGTTCAACAGCATACCGGGTAGCGGGCTCACAAGGGCAATTGAGAGCGGCACTGCGCCAATTCTGCGCGTTGGTGGCAAACTCGAAGCGCGGCTGTCTGCCGTGTTCTTTGATGCCGGCGAACCTCAATCCATCTCGACGGATGGGGTTGCCAGGGTGCGAAGTGCTTGATGACGGCTCAGAACGGCTAGCGAGCCCGGATGATCGAATAGGGCACAACGCGCACAGGCCCCAGCAGACCGGAAGGCAGTGGGACGGGTATTGTGGTTTTCTCTTGCGGCAGTTGGAATCGCAGCGGTTCGAGTCCAGCGTAATCCGGTGTAGGCGCGCCGAGGATCTTGTTGATCAGCAGGTTCGTTACGTCGATAGAAATGGCATTCCGTCCCGCCTTCGCCCACTTTGTGATGTCGATGCGATACGGGAGCTTCCAACAGACTCCGGCTGGATTTCCGTTAATCGACACTCCGGCGATTTCGCGCACTTTGCCAAGGTCAAGCCACAGACCGCGGGACGGCCCGAAGGCCTCTGTCGGCAGATCGACTTCTGTCCGATAATTTCCGCACCCGGAATAGAAGCTGTGCCCCGGGACCTCCGTCCAGGATTTGAGGACGTCCAGGCTAGAGTCGTCGTCTCCGATGCGCAGCGTCCATCGTCTATTGAGCACGATAGGTGTGACAGGCATAGTCACGTTCCGTTTCACGCGACCGTTTGCGGTTTCGACAAAGTACCGACCCGGCTCCGACACCCGTGCGATCCAGGAACGCCGTGCGGTGTCGAAGTCGAGGTTCTCGACCGGAACGTTGGTGGCGTGGATAGGAGTAGTGACTTCTGCGCTGTCAAAAACCACAAGAATCGAACCATATGGTTCGAGGTGAACACTTACTTCTATTCCGTGCCGAGTCTTTCGGAACAGCGGCACATCGCTAATCGTGCCGGACATGGCATCCCAGAACCGCGGGGCTGCTTTTCCGTCGCGGAAAATGGGTTTCAGCGTTTTGCTAGTGGCCGATGTGTTCGCGAGAAAATAGATGTCGAGTTCGCCCTGGCCGCGATGCACGAACGCCACATCGGCATCGGGCCGTTCAAAGTGGACTTCAGGGTCGAGCGAGGCGAGCACCCGGCCCAGTTCATCGGTATCGTCCGGCACGTAGATCGCAATTCCACGTCCATAAGCATTTCTTCGTGTTTGGTTGCTCGGACCGCCGCCAAAGAGTTCTGCAATGAGACGTTGGACCCGAGAGTAGTTCGCGTCATGGTCCTTCAACCCATATGCCGCATCGGGCAATCTCCGCGTCGCAATCAGCACCCCACCCGAACGGCAGAAAGCCGCGAGACGCTCCAGGATTGGCAGCGAGATGCCGCGCAGATCGGGCAGAACCACAATGCGGTAGGAGACGTCGCCAACCTCCAGCCGCCCGGCAGAGGTCTTCAAGCCTGGCTGCAGGATACTGCGATCAAAGCCATCAAACGAGTAACCGGCGGTCATGATTGTCTTCAGCACGGCCGACTCTGCCTGGTACGCAGAAGGAAGCCCAAATTCCTGGACCGGCTTGTCGTCGGACAGCCGGAATTTGCTAGACATATACAGATCCATGCCATCGCCGACCGCCTGCTTCGCCATCACATCGTCCTCAGGCAAGTACACAGCCACGTCTACGCGCGGCGTCCCCAGGCTCAGTGCGTAGCTGGTGCGGCGCACGTAGTCGGCGAGAAGGTGGAAGTACGGCCACCAGGGGTTGTTGTCATTCAACATGATCGAGGCGTAGTAGCCCCAGCCTGGTACCCCCACCGCCGGCGGCGAATATCCGTAACCGTGCGCGACCAGCCGGTTGATGCCGCAAACGAACTGCAGATCGGAGCCGAGCTTTATGTCCTGAAGGGTCGAAACATAGCGCGGGAATCGCAACCACGTATATGCCTCGGCCGATACCACGCGCTTCCCATATTGGTGGGCCGCGGAACTCGCCCACCGCGAAGCCACGAACGTTTTCCAGTCATAACTTTCTCCCATGGGGTAGTCGATGTCGGCATAACTGGTCATGTCCACAGGAGGGGTCCCGTAGGATTCCGATTGCAGCATGACTCCATGCCGCGCACACCAATCGTGAAGCGGGTGGACGTAGTTGTCCAACGCCAGTTCGCTGACGGTACGCCAGAAATCGTATCGGACATCTGCGGTCCGGGGCCCAGCGTCGACTACGAGCGCCGGCAGGTAATGCTTCAAATCGTAGCCGCGGCGCTTCGAGAATTCCGACAGAAAGCCAAGCGTCCATTCCTCGTTGAACACCTCGAGGCTATCCGAATGCAAGGCTCCGAGATTGCGTGCGCCCGCAGTGGCCACCAGCCTATCCGCGACATCGTCCAGAAACCAGTTGAGCGCATGGGCGTTCAGGTGGTCCAGAACGAGACCATCTGCTCCGAGCGATGGGCGTTTGACTCGCATGCCCGTCGGACTGTCGATGAAGACCATCAACAGACGCTCGCCAGACAATGGAACATTCGCACCGCGAGACACCTGTTCTGTGACGTCGACCGCCGTATCCACATTTACGACGCTCTTGTTGCCGTCGATCAGCAGCGCCACCTCCAGCTTCTCATCTGGCTTCAGGACCGGAAGACGCCCAGAGCCGCCGGGCGGCGACTCGACCGTTTCGATCCGGAGCCGCCGCGCCCCAAGTTCCGGTGTGACCTTCGGCCCTCCGAATGGCCATCCCGTACCAATTACCAAGTCCGCCCGGAGGTCGAGTTCCCTGGCCTTGTTCACGGCGTGTCCCAGGACCTCGAGGAACTCCGGAGAGAGATATCGCAGGTTCTTGATACCGAGCTGCGGGTTGTCCACGCTAATCGGGTACACCGGAAAAATGAGAACCGACCCAATCCCCGCGCGATGCATCACGTCGAGTTCGCGATCTACTTCCACTTTCGTTACGGCGGGACCGAACCACCACCAATACACGCCCATTCCGTGGCTGGGTGCTGGATCGCGGAACTCATCCGCCCAGTTGGAGGCTCTGAGTGCCGGCATCAAACATGTCGCCAACAGCAGGCAAGTGGTCCGGAAAGTCATGCTGGAAAATATCGGAGACATGTAGAAATCAGTTGTTGAGAGAACGAGTCTTTATAGCAAGCGCCACGCCAATGGAGGGTCGAGTGTCCAAGCCGAGCGAATCCGCCTTTTTCCGGATGCGAGTCAATAGGCGAGATTTGTGCCGCATGCTCGCAGGCGTTCCGCTGTTGCAGGTCGCCTCTGCCCAATCCGGAACCTTCAGATTTGCGCGCCGGGAGGGCGGGGTTCTGGAGTGGACGATCGGCAACGAGTCCTTCGCGCAAACGCTTAGCCTTGGCCGGGGCAGTCTGTTCTGTGCTGCGCTCCGAGATCTCCGAACGAACCGTGAGTGGATTCACCCGTCGGAGACGTCGGATGAGTTTCTGGTCGCACTGGGTGGGTCCATAACGGTCACGGGCAAAACTGGATGGACATACGTATCGCATCGCCAGGACAAGGCCGGAGTTGACTGGCATGAGCTGGCAATCACAGTCCGGTCCGCTGAGCATGGTCTCAGAGTCACGAGGTTCTATCGGTGGCATAACGTGCTGCCGATCGTTCGCCAGTGGACGGAGATCGAAAACGAGTCGCAGGCGCGGCGCGAGATCACTCAGATCGACACGTTTCGGCTGCGTGTCGATCCCATGCCTGAGCCACTTGAGCTGCGCTGGATGAACAACTTCGGCCGCGCAATGGTGCCTAACCCGGGTGACCCGATCCACTACCGCAGCATCGACGACAATGTGGACCAGCTTGTCCACACCGGCCCATACTCGCCGGATTGCGCCTGGTTCAGTTTGAGTGCGCCGGCGTTGAATGAAGGTCTGGTGGGCGGGTGGGAGTGGTCGGGCCCGATGGCCGTTGGGTTTGGCGGCTCTGAGGACCCGTGCCTCATCCATGGCGGGCTGGACCCGATGGGCATGCGCGAGCCGCTGGTGCCAGACGGCGCTATGAAGTCGCCGGTCGGTTGGTACGGCTTCTTTCAAGGCGACCAGGATGAAGCGGCAGCACTTTGCCACGAACTTGTGCGGCACTCGCTCGGACCAAAGCTGCCGGCGACCAACTTTCCATGGGTAGGATACTGCACGTGGGCGACTGCAATCGACGAAGCCAGGAATCCGTTTAACGAGCCTGGTACGCACCCGTGGTTTCCGACCGAGAAGAATGTTCTGTCGCAGGTTCAAGCTGCGGCGGAACTCGGTTGTGAGCTGTTCCTTTGGGACTACGGTTGGTTTCCACGCGTCGGCGACTGGTGGTTCGATGCGTCTCGGTTTCCGCAAGGACCGAAGCCGGTGGCCCGAGCTGTGCATGAACGCGGCATGAAACTGGGCCTCTGGTTCGGCTTCGGCAACGCCACGAATGAATCGCGCGTGGTCCGGGAACATCCGGACTGGCTGGCCGAGTATAACCACAAACCGATTCCCGACGATTTCTTTATCCGGACTGGTGCATCGACCTGGAAGACCAGGATCCTCTGCCTCGCCCACAGGCCTGCCCGCGAGTGGGTGAAGGAACAGCTTGCGAGGACCATCGAAGCAGCCGAACTGGATTGGCTCAAACACGACTTCGACTTGATCACTATTTGCCAGTCCCGGCACCATACACATACGCCAGGAGACGGCCGCATCGCTGCCTGCGAAGGCTTCTACGAGATCATGGATTTCGTGCGGTCGCGGTACTCGAACCTGGTTTGCGAGCACTGGATGAACGACAGCGCCACACCTGACTTCGGCGTCTTGCAGCGGCACCACGTACAGTTGATCGGCGATGCGTACCAGGCGTTCTCCTTGCGGCAGATGGTTTATGGACATTGCCAAATGTTCCCGCTGGACAGGCAGCACCGCTATCTGCGCCTGGAAGACTCCGAAGGCGATCTGACCAACTCGCTTCAAAGTTCGATGCTCGGTGGGCCCTGGACGTTGCTGAGCGACCCGCGTCTGCTCGACCCTCAGCGAAAAGTGATCTTGAACCGCGAGATCGGAGTCTACAAGCGCTTCAGACATTTGTTTGCCACCGCGAAAGTCTATCGCCTCGTCGGGCGGCCTCATCCACGCGGATGGGATGCTACACAACTGTGGGACGAAGCGCGCGGCGAAGGAATCGTTTACGCCTTCCGCAGCCACCACCCATCGCCTCGTTACTGGATCGTGTTAAAGGGACTCACCCACCAGGCAAAATATCAGGCAGAGTTCATCCGGGCGGCGCGCACGGTCGAAGCCGCGGGAAGCACCCTCCTTGCGGAAGGCTTGCGAGTGGACCTTCCAGACCCCGGAACTTGCGAGCTCATCAGCCTGCGCCGCGCCTGATCGTGGCGCCTCGTCAGAACATGAACCTCAACCCGAACTGCATGGCGCGCGGATCGGTTTGCACGTTGGTAATCTTTCCAAATTGGCAGCCAAACTGGTGAATCAGATCCGTCGCTCCGTCGGCATTCGGCGGCAAACACCACGCCGTGTTCGGTATGCCCAGATTCTGGTGATTCAGAGTGTTTAGCGCATCGTAACGAAACGTGAGGCTCCGTGATTCCTTGATCTTCCATTCCTTGGAGAGCGATGCGTCCAGGTTCCAGAAACCGGGCGCGCGTCCGGAAGGCGGCCGGAGGCCGGAGTTGCCGTATACCCAATAACTATCGACGGCATCGGGATTGAACGACGCGCCGTTTGGATACACACCGTTTGCGAGCGCGTAGTTGAGTGCAGGGTCCAGTCCCCAAGTTGGCTGAAGAGCGGCCGGGTTAAACCACTGGTCTTCGCGTTGGGCCTTGGTTTTACTGCCGCGGCCCGCGCTGAGATCGCCTACGGCATTGCAGTATTTGCTGTAGACGCCGTTGTACGGGCAGGTGAAGGCCAAGGGAACTCCGCTCTGAAAATTCCAGTTCTGCGAGATTTTCCAGCCGCCGAAGGCTTTCTCCGCAAAGCCGTGTCCGGAAAGCAATGGCTTACCTTTCCCGAATGGCAACTCGTACGTGGCTGCAAGGTTGAGGACATGCGGTGTGTCGTCGGGCGCCAATGCATCATAGCGTTTCCGGTTGTCGTAGTCGTCGGCGTTGGTATGCGTCGCACCGTCGGCTGAGCCGCCGCCCGCCGCGCCCGGGACCCACGCGATACGGCCCACACCTTTAGTGCCGCCCGAAGTCGGCCCCAGCGTATTGGCCACCAGCGCGCCCAGGCCCTCGCTCACCATGTTCTTCGAATACGTGTACGCCGCGATAAAGTTCAGGCCGTTGGAGTAGCGCTTCTGAACGCGGAGTTGTGCAGAGTTGTACCGGTTGTAGCCGTCTGGAGCCATCATGGCCGCAATTCCCGAGTATTGCGGATGGGGTTGGAACGCGTACCAGCCCGAGCACATGGCCTTGTTGGTCGTCGGATCAACGCTGCATCCGTAGCCGGGTGCGAGAGTAGCAATGGCGGGGTCCAGCGGGTAGTTAAGGTTAATCTTGCTTCGCAGCGATTCCAATATGCTGGTGGGTACGTTGTTCAGCGCCCGAACTTCGTCTCCCGCCAAATGCAGGCCGTGAGTGCCCACATAGCCGGCGTTGATCACCAAATTGCCGGGCAATTCGCGCTGGATGAAGAAGCTCCACGTCTCGACGTAGGCATCCTTGGGCGGCTTCAGAAAGGTCGCTACCCAAGTGCCGATGTCCTGAGCATCTGTTTTCGCATTAGCGGCGAGATTCGGTAGCTGCAATGTTGGCGCGGGTTGGCCTAAGACAAAACTCGGCGTCAGGCCATTGGGGTAAGGGTCGGTGGTCGGGACGCTGACCGGGACCCAGTTGCCCGCCGAACTGAAGGCACCGTTGTCCTGCCCGAACACTGCCGAACCGCTGTTGCTGTACACTATGCCAAACGCACCTCGAATGACAGTCTTTGGCATGGGCGACCAAGCGAACCCAAAGCGCGGCCCCAAGTCACCCTTGTTAGCGGGGTATAAATCACGGCCCGGGTGATTCGGCGTACCCATGTAGTCCAGCGCGCCCATATATGCGGGAATTTCCGGGTTCGGCTCGTTGAAGTTCATTTCCGCCAACATATTGTGCCGCTCGCGGATCCATCCGTAAACGTCCCACCGAAGCCCATAGCTCAGTGTGAGATTATGCCGAATGCGGAATTCGTCCTGCGCAAAAAGCGAATAATCATCATTGGTTTGCCAGGGGTCAGCCTGCACGGCGGTGTTGGGCTGACCCTTATCCACCCACCCGAGAAGGAAGGTTGCCAAGCCGCTTCCACCCAGCCCGGAAACCGGATCGTTGGTCGCGTCGGGCTGGAACGACAGGTTGTAGCCCAATGCCGACTTGTTGAACAGATCGTTCCGGCGAAACGCGAATCCCCCTTTGATGGTGTGCTTTCCCGATACCTTGGTGATGTTATCGGAAAAAGTGTACGCCTGCTGGCCCATGGATACGCTCGACTGATACGGCTGCGGGCCCCACGATAAGCTGTCGACCGAGATCGTGGGCACGGATTGCAGGGGATCGAACAGCCAGAAGTTCATGCCTTGCACTGCCTTCTTGACGGCCGAGTTGCCGGTCACGCTGTCGGGGTTGGGCAGAGCAATGAGCGGCTGCCGCCCAAACGATACACGCGCCTCGTTGACCAGCGTCGGCGTGATCGAGGATGTCAATCCCAGAATGGCAAGCTGGTTGCGAGCTTGAAAGGGCTGTGCTCCCATCACGCCCGTCTGCAACTGCGCGGTTGGGCCGTCCCAGGGATAGCGGAAGTTCTCGTAATGGCTGGGGTTATAGAGCCAGTCCACGAACAGGGCGTGCTTGTCAGAAATCCGGTGGTCGATCTTGACTGACACGTTGTGCGTCGTCATCCCGCTGCCAACGGCGCCGATGTAGTTGTTGCACGTGATGCCGCATCCACCTGGGCCTTGCTGCAGCGGATCGACAAAGTTCGGATTTGGGATCGAGCTCAAATAGAACTTCGCCAGAGGATTGATTCTGCTGGCCGGAATGACCGGGGTGGGAAAAGCCTGGCGATGTTGATAACCGTTGGCATCCGGAGCGGTGGTCGTCCAGGGGTCGTAGAGGCAATTGCTGGCGCCGGCGGCCGGATTACACACCGCCGCGAAGGCCGGGTCACCACGAAAATCGCCATTTTTCTCAGCCGGCAGCGGAACGGTTAAGATGCGGTTGACATTTTCGTGCAGGATAGAAACATCCTCGGAAACGAAAAAGAACGTGCGGTTGCGACCGTTATAGACCTTCGGAATGTAGACTGGACCGCCAAACGTACCGCCGGGAGCATTGTAGTTGATGCGCGGTTGGAGAAATGGATTCCCATTCTGGTCGCGCCGCGCAAACGGGTTCGTGGCGCTGAAGAACGAGTTCCGGGTGTACGAATACAGGCTGCCATGCAGCTGGTTCGTGCCGGATTTCAGCACCACGTTGACCACCGCGCCGCTCGTGCGCCCGTACTCAGCGGCTAGACCGTTGCTGACCAGGTTGAATTCGGATACGGCGTCAGGTGACGGGTTGACTACGGAGCTCTCCGCGCCGACCGTGGCATTCAGCGAGCCTTCAAGATACCAGCCATTAGCGCCCGCCTGGCTTCCGTTCACACTGATGCTCGATCCGACCAGGTGCATTGGGTCCGGAAAACCGCCGAACTGGCTATTAAAACCGAAAACAGCCCCAGAGGGACCACTGGACTGAATCACACCGGGGATGAGCTGCACCAGCGTCTGAATGTCCCGTCCCTGGATCGGCAGATCCTCGATATAGCGTGTTTCGATCGCCGTTGTGAAATTCGAAGGGGAGCGGTCAACCAGCGGCGCTTCTGCTGTCACCTGGACGCTCTGAGCCGCTTCGCCAACCTTCAGCTCCGCATCCGCCACGGCGGTGGTGCCGGCGGCCACGGCCACGCCTGAGATCTCGAGCGTGGCGAAGCCCGCGTACTTCATTCGCACTAGATACTTCCCAGGAACCAGTTCCGTCGCCAAGTAAAACCCGGCGGAGTTGGTTATCAGGTTCTGCTCAACGCCCGTATCCACGTTCTTTACTAGAACCTGCACGCCTGGGATCAACGCTCCCTGTGGATCGGTCACCGTCCCCTGGATCGTGCCTCGGTCCGGCGAGGCCGAAAGGCGAGTGAAGAAGGCGCATAGAACCAGTAAAGTGACGAGTAATGTAAACACACGGGGCTGTCGCATGGGCTGACCTCCTTTGGCTTGGTTCAACTATATGCAGGCCGGCAAACGCTGTCAAGTGAAAAACTTCATGAAACGTTCATGGAAGAGGCCACAAGGCTGCCGGGGGGAATAGATTGTGCTTTTGGCGCCGCCTAGCGGGCTCTCGTGGTTAGGTCCTGAAGAGAGGGATAGGCTTTCGCGGCGCCAGGTTGTACGGCTTGCGATCGCCTCCGGTCCGTCCGGGCACTGCTCGATCGGAGCAGGTAGCCCATGCTCCTTCAGGAGACGGTAGCTCCCATCGTCGGCGGCGCTTTCCGGGCTTTCCGGCGTTCCCCCAAAATGGTTCCACATGTATCTGGACCAGCGTTCCTGGTGGTGACACTGGGGGCGCTCACCCACTGCGATGACGCCTCCCCGAGTCGCACGCCGCACGAGCCATAATGCTTTTGCTTGTGAGGCCCTTACGTCGGCGCCCGATCTCACTTCATGAAGTGTTTCACGGATAACAAGTCTGGCGTTGAACGCAGCCGCAGATGTCATGGAGGACCCACTGGTTGGTTGATGTGCCGCAATGGCGAGCCGGGCGTCCGCATTGTCATGGCTAATGCTCATTTTTGTGGCCCGCCCGAATAGACGTGGCATAGGCCGTTGTGCGGCTCACTTTTTCATCCCCGTTTGGACTTAAGACTTCAGCTGGGAATAAAAGCCGGGTACCTCGATTTGATCCAGCTTGGCATGGACGTCGGTCGCAGGCACAAGATAGCGCATCGTCGTTTCCAGTGACTTGTGACCCATCCAGTGTTGCACCGTTCGCACATCAAACCCGGCTCGCAGCATTCGCGTAGCGTAGGTGGAGCGAAACGTCTTCAGATCGAACTTGTCAGAATCCAGTCCCGCCCTGTGTGCCACAGCCTTGCAGCGGTCCAGCATGTGCTGGTTCCGGTTTCCTGTGGGAGACGGAAACACAAATCGAGAGTTGTCCTTCTTTCTGTGGCCCTTCAGGATTTCGATCAGGTGCGCTGTGACGGGAACTTCTCGCTCTTCCCAGCGCTTCGCGTAGAACCCTAGTTCAGGCTTAGCTGTGACACGAATCGTGTGCAAATCGAGATTGAGGTCGCTCCACCACAAGTACATCACCTCCTGCTCGCGAAACCCGGTGAGCAGGAACGTGTAGAAGAGCGCACGTTCGAAATCGTCGCAGGCTTTTAAAAACTTATCGAGATCCTCCTGGCGGTACTCCTTCGGCAGCGTCGTGATGGATTCCGGCAGATCCAGCAGTGGCGTGATGCCTCCGCGTCCATGTCGCTTGAAGAACTGGGCGATGATGATCGTGTTGTGCAGGACGGTGTTGGCGGACAGGCCGACATCGCGCTTCAGGTACACGATGTAATCGTTCAGGTCGGCAATCGGAATCGTTTCTACCGACGATCCTTCAAAGCGCTTCGCGAATCGTCGGAGGACGGCCTGATATTTCCGGTACGTATTCGGTTTTTTCAGGGTCTCGATATTTTCCAGGTACTGTGTGACTGCCACGGCGACGGGTAACGACGGAGGCGTTGCTGGAGCTGGTCCGTAACCTGGAACACCCAGTTTGCGGCCTTCCAATTCGTGCCGCTTGCGGCGCTGGGCTTCGAGAGCTTCCGCTGCGGTTACGCCGGCCGCTCCCCGCCGCCTTTTGCCGTTTTCATACCATTCGACGAAATAGCGGCCATCGGGAAGCGCGGTCCAGTCGTAGCCACCGGTCGGCTTCCGCGGGATAGAGCGGAGTATCCAGTGGCCTTCTGTATTGATCTTTTTCAGGATGTTGATGCGCGCCATGGTGCCTGCCGTGTGCTCTGATTTTACTCGGGACAGCGGACACCATTCAAGACACCACGACCGCAATTCGTTTCAGTTCAATGGGGAAAAAGAAGCTGGCATTCTACCACTGAATTACTCCCGCCCTTCGGCTATTCCTGCACTTAGCTCATTCCCAACGGCTTACATTCCTAATCTGCTGTCTATCCAGTCTATAAAGTCTACCGAATACACCCTCTTCAGACCCCAAAACAGACAGTAAATTAGACAGTGCGACAGCCTGAGAATGTTGGGAAATGTCGCACGGCTGGAGTATATCATACTGTCTATCCGCCCTACCCGTACTGTCTATGGCGGACCCACCCCATCACTTCCGGGGAATCCGGCTGCCCGGCTTGTGCTGCCGTTCCGCCATCCAATTCATGATTTCCGATTTCAGGAAGCGCACGTTGGACTGAATTTTGACGTACGGCAAAAGACCGCGCTGCACGTAGCTGTAGATGGTCTTTACGTCAATCCGCAGGAGCTCCTCGACTTCCCTCGCGGTCAGGAGCTCGGTTGAATCGGGAGCCGGCCGCACCGGGGCGGCCTGAACTTCCAGGCTCTCGATGAAGGAGAACGCCTCCTCCGGACTTAAAAATCGAAGCCGTTTGTATTGCGCCGTGCTCAATGCTCCGACGAGCGCCTGCCGGGCAGCCGTGAGCACCTTCTTCTCTGAAGAGATTAGGATCACGTCTTCAAACCCCGCCGCCAGGCATTTCTGAACGTTCCCAACTTCGTGTTCCGCATCGGTCGTCACCGAGACCCCGCAAGCTATCAGGCGGCTCCCCTTTTCCAGAGCCACATCTACCGACCCCAAACCATCGAGGATCGGTTTCTCAATGGTCACAAGGTACCCCCGGTTTTCGCCCCAACGCTTGATGAGTTGCTGAAGATATTTGTGATGTTCACCGCCGCGGCCGGCGGTCTTCGGATCAACCGTTGCCACGTCACCGTCAGAACTCCCCGCAAGTTTCTGGGCGGTCAGCGGAACCTCCATTCGAATCCTCGTTTTGGCCTTACGCGCCCCAGGCTCCCTATCCTGAGTGGCATGGCTTGCCATGATGAGCGTCTCCACCTCCTCACGCCTTGTCGCGTATCGCTCACGCGAAGAGGCCACGATCCGCTCGCGGCGGCCCGCGCCGACGGATGGATCAACAGGAGGGAGCGGTACGGTTTTCAAATTGAAATCATATTCCGCGCGTTCCACCCGCACGATCGCCTCACCGACGCCGAGGTTCTGGAGGTCCTTCGCTTTGAAATACGAGAATCGGTCCTCGAGTTTTTTGGCGTCGAAATCGCCGAGCCGGAAGCAGACGCGGGTGTAGGGATTCGAAATCACGGCGGAGGCGACACCGCCGTCCCGGTCGGAAAGCTGATGCAGTTCTTGGTGGGCGAGAACGAGCCCAAGATTGTATTTCCGGGCGCCCGACAAGATCGCCGCGAGCGAAGGCGAAGCGGAGGCGGGCCATGCTGGAGAGCAACCCGCCAAGGAATAGCCAGCCGGAAACTCATCCAGACGATGAGCGGGGGTGTTGCACGGCGATCTTCTGAATCGCGTCGCGTAGCTCCATGTCCCGGTCTGGACCAGACTCCACGTCGTCGAAACGGTATAGGCCGGACCGGGAAACCCGGCCCAGCTCCACCATGTGCTCAATCGTCAGTCCGCGCTCGGCCTTCACTTCTTCCTGGACCTTCCGGTAGACCGCGGATTTCCAGTTACTGCCTGCAGCATCCGCTGCTCCTCGATGCGCTGCAAGCAGTCTTTCAAAAAATCGATCTCCAGCGCTTGCTGGCCGATCTTACGTTCCAGCTCGGCGAACCGCCCTTCCGGCCAACGTGGCTTCCCGTTGCCCGGAAACGCGTTGCCTGGCCCTTGCCGCAACTCACGCCGCCAGCGGTGCAGCACGTTCGGGTTCACTTCCAGCGCCCGCGCTACCTCGCCGATGGAAACCCCCTGCTCCAGCCGCTAGACCGCGGCCCGCTTGAACTCCTTGGTGAACATCCCTTCTCGACAACCCCATGACTCAATTCTCCTTTGAATGGATTTTGAGTCTTAACTGCTTGTGTCAGAAATGGGGACAAGTCCACCTCCCCGCTAATGGACTTTTATTGGACTGGAAAATAATTTGGTGCACCCAGGGTCAGACAGCCAGCCTACACAGCTTACATTCAACTAGTCGCCTGTCGCAGAGTAACTAGTACTACGAGTGGTCGTCATTTCTATGTGCCCTTCATTGCCGAACCGATCCAGCTATCCGAGCAACAGCGTACTGACCTAAATGAGATCGCGCAGTCGCGTTCGCTGCCCGCCGGATTCGTGTTCCGCGCCAAATTGATCCTGATGCTGGCCGAAGGAGTGCCCTTTGCGGTTATCAAAGAGCGGTTGCAGACCACCGCGCCGACCATCTCCCGCTGGAAACAGCGGTTCCTAGAAGATGGACTGGAAGGTCTGGACACGTATCATCCGGGACAACCGGCGGTCATCCTGACGCCGGCGCTGCGGGCGAAGATCCTGGCGGCGACACGCAGAAAACCGAAAGATGGGTCGACTCATTGGAGTTGCCGCAAGCTGGCGGCGGCGATCAACGTGAGTAAAGATATGGTGCATCGCGTGTGGCAGGAAGCCGGGCTGAAGCCTCACCGTTTGGAACGGTACCTGGCCAGCGACGATCCGGACTTCGAGACGAAAGCCGCCGGTGTGATCGGACTGTATCTGAATCCGCCGCAGCACGCGGCTGTGTTTTGTGTGGACGAAAAGACGGCGATTCAGGCGCTGGATCGTTTGGACCCGGTGCTGCCGCTGTCTCCGGGCCGCGCCGAGCGCCACGGGTTCGAGTATTACCGGCACGGCACGCTGTCGCGCGGCACTCGACACCAAAACCGGGCGTGTGCATGGAAAAACGGCGGTGCGCCACACCAGCGCCGACTTCGTGGATTTCCTCGGCGAGGTCGTTTCGCAATGCCGGCCGAAGCAAGAGATCCACATTATTCTCGACAATCTGTCGGCGCACAAAACGCAAGCCGTGCGGGATTTTCTGGACACGCATCCAAAGGTGCGGCTGCACTTCACGCCGGCGCATTCCTCGTGGCTGAATCAAGTCGAGCTGTGGTTCGCCAAAATCGAGCGCGACGTCATCGCCCGCGTGTTCACGTCGGTGCCCGACCTGGCACGCAAACTCCGCCGCGACATCAACGCCTATTCGGCCAACCCTCAGCCCATTCGCTGGAAATATTCAGACGTCACCCGCCGCATCCGTAGTAACGATCTAGTTGCGACAGTCCACTAGATCAAGTCAAGTCAAGTCCAATTTCCGCGCTATAGTCTGCTCGATGATCAGCTGAGGTTTTTGGAGGGTTGGTTCCGAGATACGCTCCCCGGCGCACCAATGAGACAGATTTCAGTGTTGCGTCTGGATGCCGATATGTACGCCTCCACCATGGATGCGTTAGAGAGCATTTACCTGAAATTAACTGCCGGCGGGCATTGTATCATCGACGATTATGGAGCAGTGCCGGCGTGTAAGCAGGCCGTGAACGACTTTCGCGGCAAGCACGCAGTCCAAGCGTCTTTGAGGCGGATTGACTGGACCGGCGTCTCTTGGCAGAAAGAAGAATGACGGAACCGGGAAGCACCATTGCCTCCATCCGGCATACCCCCAAAATCTCACGCTGAGCCAACGCAGCTCTAGTCCCGGCTTAACAGCGCCAGTTCCTTGGCGCGGCGGGCGATTTCGGCGCGATCCATCGTCCTGTATTTCTCAGGCAGCAGACTGCGGCTGGTGCATTCCAGAACGGCCGCGAGATTCTGCATCTCGATCTCGGTGGGATAGGACGGCGGAATGAAATCCTCCACGGCTGATTTCAAGTCTTCCACGTCGATGGCCACATCCTTCTCAAGCACCGACTTCATGCGTGCGCGGATCAACACCGCTTCGATGTCGGCGCCCGAGAGACCGCCCGAATTGTCCACGAAGAATTTTTCGGCTTCGGGTGATGAAAGACTGATGCTCGTCTTCTTTAACATGGCGCGCACCATGGCCAAACGCTCGTCGCTGGTTTCGGGGTAGAACAGGGCAATGTGCTCCTCGGCGCGGCCCTGCCGCTTGAGGTCCACCGGCAGCAGGTCCGGCCGGCTGGTCAGCAAGAACCAGATCACCTTACCGCGCAGCTCTGTGTTACCCATGAACTGCGCGATCTGCGCAAAAACGCGATTGCCCACGCCGCTATCGCCGGACATCGACCGGTTGCCGAGTTGCGCGTCGGCTTCGTCGACCATCACCGCAATCGGGCACATGGCTTGCAGAAGATTCAACACGCGTTCCAGATTACCCTCCGTCACGCCCTGCCACATGCTGCGGAAATTCTTGAGCATCACCACCGGGATGCCGACCTCGCCAGCGAAGCATGTTGTCAGAAAAGTCTTGCCCGTGCCCACCGGCCCGCAGATCACGTAACCCATCGGCAGCACCTCGGTGTTGCCGGAGCGGATCGCGGCGGCGGCGTTTTGCAGCTTCAATTTCGCGTGCTCCAGTCCAGCCACCATGGAGAGATCGAAACGCGTTTGGATGAACTCGAGCAGGCCGCCGGATTCGGCTTCGATCAACTCCTTTTTGCGCTGGGTGAGGAACTTGGTGGTCAGCGGCCGCTTGTTCTGTACGGCGTGCGAAATGAGGTTCTGCAATTGTATGCGCTTCAAACCGGCGCCGAGTTTAGCGAGAGTGGCGTCGGTCACGTCGGAACCCGCGGGCAAAGGCGACGAACTCAGTTGAGCGCGAATGAACGCCAGCCTCTCACTTTCCTCCGGCAGCGGGATCTGTATGGAAGCTACTCCCGGACTTTGCACGATCCCCTGATTCAGCTCGATCTGGTTTTCAGCGATCAGGCAGATGGTCACGTCGGCACGCAGAAACGAGGTGCTTTGCGCCCAGCGTTTCAGAATCACCAGCGCGTTGCGGTCATCCGCGGACATGCCGGATATGTCACCAGCCGGTGCAATGGTCTCGGCAAAATCGATGATCAGAGAAACTTTTTTGCCGTCCGCAATGCGGAGCCGTAGATAGTTGTCCAGGAGGTTCAAAACGCCATCTGGATTGCGCGGCAGCGATTGCGAATAGTTGGTTTGATGAAAACTGTCATATCCGGAAAGCGCGTTGCGAAAGTCGGCCTGCATGTCTGGGGTGGCGAAACTCAGGCCGCCGCCGCGGTCGTAGGTGAGAACCAGATCACGCCGGCCAAATAAGCCCTCGTTGAGGAACTTGAGCAGCGAAACGTGCTCTACCGCTCCACCACGATCGAGCGGTACCAGGTCGCGCACGTTTCCGTACAATACGAAAACGGAAAGCGTACGCGAGTAGTATTTTTCCGAAAGCGTTTGGGCCCATTCGGGTAACTGCGCAGGCCCGCTCGGAGTGGACATGGTGGTTAGCTCCGCACCCGATTTCGCGGGGTCGCGCTGCCATCGCCGCTGCTGGAATCCGATGGCAACGGCGCGATTCCCTCTGGGCCAATCCCGCTGAAATCAGGTACATTCTCAAAAATGCTTTCCACTTCGTGGACGGTCTCCTCAGTCTGTTCCACGTCGTGCACCAGGCTCTCCAGATGATCGCTCAGTTGCTGCGGATCACGCATGGTAACGGATTGGTCGCGAATCAGGCCGAGCACATCTTCGACAGCGGCGCACTGCGCGTCAATGACCTCACAATTCTCCCGGATCTTTTTGAATTTTTCGACGCGCTTTTGCAGGATCTCAATGCGCTTCTTATTGATCTCCTGCACTTTCGGAGTGTCGGATTCCTGCTCCTTCTGAAGCTGCGCCAGTTCGCGCTCCACCACCCGAAGATCCGTCGTCCGCAAATACTCGCGATGTTGCCACGCAGCGTGCAACAGGCGCACGTACGCCTGCATCAATCCGTGGAGCTTGTCCTCGGTCTGCTGCGCAAAAATCTGCGACGTGGACGAAAGGCGGCTGTAGTTTTCGCGAATGGCGTTGCAGATCTGGTCCAGATCGGCGTAGCGCAGGCGCATCTCGGTCGGGATCTCCTGAAACATGGCGTCGAGTTGCCGATCGTGCCGGCGTTTCTCATCCGCGTACTTCCAGGAACGAACCAGGCGCTGAAAACGTGGATTTTGCGGTACCACGGCCAGGTACATCAGCTCGATCCCGGCGCCTAACAGCAGCGGCAGGGCGCTGCCGGATATCACCGCGAAGCCAGCGATGCCGGCAAGCGCAATCCAGTTGTATTGAAGCTTTGCGGCCTCTTTGACGTAGTTGACATCCGAACCAGCGGAATCGTCCTGCGGCATCAAACGCTCACTCTCACCTGGCCCTTCCCGGGGGCACGGCGCAAGCAAGCGAGCACGTGGTGCTGCATGTCGTGGAACTCCGCTGTCTCTCGGATTGCGGGGTCCCGCGGCCGGCCGAACGGTACCGGGATGTCTTCCACAATACTGCCGGGTCGCGAGCACAGAATGAAAATGCGGTCGGCAAGATAAATGGCTTCGTCCACATCGTGTGTCACAAATAAGATCGTGCTGGCGGTCTCGTCCCACACCTTGAGCAGAAGCTGCTGCATGTCGCTGCGGGTTTGGGCATCGAGAGCGCCAAACGGCTCGTCCATCAGGATCACCTGCGGGCGGTTGGCCAGGGTCCGCGCGATAGCCAGCCGCTGTTGCATGCCGCCGGAGAGTGTGTCGGGATAAGACTTCTCGAATCCCGCAAGGCCTACGGCTTCGATCAGGTGCTGGACGATCTGCTCGCGCTCCGCCGCTGAAACGCCGTTGATCTTCGGACCGTAGGCGATGTTATCCGCCACCGTCAGCCAGGGGAACGACGTGTATTTTTGAAAGACCATGCCACGATCGCGCCCAGGGCCGTCCACGGGCTTGCCGTTCACCAACACGTGGCCGCCGTCGGGCCGGTCGAGGCCTGCGATCATGCGCAACAGCGTGGATTTGCCACAGCCCGATGGCCCGAGTAACACACGGAACTCGCCGATGTCGCGGCCCTCCGGCGAGAACGCGTCTTCCACCTCGAAATTGATGTTGCGCAGCGCCTCCACACGTGTGCCTCCCGCGTCGATGAAGCTGCGCGAGAGATCGTGAACGCTGATCTTAACTTGGTTCGGCACGAGGTTGAACCTTTACTGGCGCGCCCGTGGCAACCGCGGCAACAGGTTCGGACGCGGTGCGCGACATCACGCGCCAGGGGAACAGTCGCGACTCCGCGAACGTCAACAGAAACCGGAACAGAAACGCAGCGATGCCGATCGCGATGATGCCGGCATAAACGCGCTCAAAATCGAGAACTTTGCGCGCGGCTTCGACCATGTAGCCCACGCCTTTGCGCGCATTCACCATTTCGGCCAGAATCACGTACGTCCAGCCGATGTCGTACAGGATGCGAAAAGAGCCGAATATCGAGGGAAATGACGCGCGAAACAGCAGCCAGAGTATGTGGCGGCGCTTCGCCCCCAACGTCCAGGCCGTCTCCAGCAGGCTGTCATCCACCTTGTTGACTTCCTCCACCACTACGGCCAGCAGGTAGAAAAACATGCCGAACCACAGAAACGCGACCTTCATGGATTCTTCCATACCGAACAGCGCAATGAAGGCGGGCAGGAAAGCGGTGATGGGCATGGAGCGCATCGGCGCGGCCACCGGATTCACCAGGTCGTGCACCCAGCGGAAACTGCCCATCAGCAGGCCGAGAGGAATCGCAATCACGGCGCACCAGAAGAATGCCTGCGCAATGCGCCACCAGCTCTGCATCACGTTTCCGAGCAGGTCATATTCGGTCCAGAGCCGCGCGAACGCGCGCACCACGCCGATGGGTTTGGGTAGGGAAAATGGCGGCAGAATGTCCCAGTTCGTCAACCCAAACCAGACGATGACAACCACCGCCCAAGCCGCGAGCGCCAGGATCAATCGCGCGCGCCGCGTAAGATCCTTGCGGATTGCGAAAAGGTCATGCATGGGATGAGAGCCGCTGCGACGCCGCTATCCGGCCGGATTCGGGTACACCTTGATGTCGGTGCGGCGGTTCTTCTCCCGGCCCTCGACCGAGTTATTGTCGGCGACCGGCCGGTCCGGTCCGTTGCCCACCGCGCGCATACGGTCCGCAGGGAATCCGTATTTGTCGATCAGGTACTGCTTGACTGCCTGGGCCCGCTCCTTTGACAGCTCGACGTTGTGCGGACGCGAGCCTGTCGCGTCGGTGTTGCCGTCAATGTCCACCACCGTGTTCTCGTAAGCTCGCATGAAGGTCCCGATCTCATCCACCACCGCCCGCGAGTCGAGACCCATCTTGGCCGAGTCCGTCTCGAAATAAATGGAGCGACGTTGCGTGGCAATTGGCGTTGCACCCTTAGCCGGCGCTTTGTATTCGATCGGCGGCTCAGTAGACTCCGCGGAGAACTTGCCACTGAGCGGATCCAGAAACCGGCGGTCCACGCTCGATTCCGGGTCGGAGGTGTGCTTGATGATGCGCGCTTCACGATACATCTCTTGCGCCATCTTGAAAATGTTGTCGTAGTCGGACTCACTGCCGCGCGCGCCGAAGAATGACTTGTTGTCGGCGTAATCCGCGAGCTTCACGCCGCCGAGCATGGTCTTGGCAAGATCCTCGGGAATATTGAAGTCTTTGATCGTGCCGATCAGAGTGTAGGCCCGATTGGGCTGCGCCTTAATGAACTCGACGCCTTCCAGCCATCCCTGCGCGAGTTTCACCACCGTTTGCGGACAGCGCTTGGCAAAGCTATCACTCACCACCAGAATGTCCGCAATCAGGCGGTTGGCAATACGCGTGTCATAGATTTTCTTCGATCCCGCGCGCTTGGTGACTGCGTCGCTCATGTCCGGGTCCCACGCCACAGCAGCATCCACTTTCTGCTGAGCGAATAGCGTCGCCGGCTCGATACCGTCCTTAGTGTGCACGGCCTTGGAGAAAATCTCGTTACGCTGTTCCGTGGTAAGACCCGAGCTCTTGAGTCCGTTCCAAAGCAGAAAATGCGACGGCGTGTACGGCGCGAACGCCACCGTCTTGCCCGCCAGGTCCTCGATGCTGTTGATCCCTTGCTTTCCGATCACGCCATCGGCGCCCCGCGACCAATCCACCATGTAAAACGCATGCGCGCCGAATCCCTTCTCCTGAAACTGGGCATAGTCCTTCGCCCAAACATCCGCGGTCGTGAGCATCACGTCAACATTATTAGTGGCCAGGGCGGCCGAGCCCTCGGTCCAGTCGTCGATAATCTTGAAACTGACCTTCAGCCCTGCCTTATCGAAAATGGAGCCCGATGCCGTATCCAAGCCGCCGTTCGCCACCAGACCCGCGGCGCAGCCCACCCAGATGTTCACGCGCACGCGCACGTTATTGCAGCTCGAATCAGACGTTGCTGCCGCCGCAGGCAGCGCCAGCGGTTTCGAGGTATCCACCGGCTCGCTCGATGCCGCCGCCGAGTTTCCGCCCAGACGCCCCCGCAAATTGACAATGCCGTACCTGTCGAGACTGTAACCCACCAGCCCCAGCCCGATCAGGAATATGAGAATCCATCCGCCTCTCTCGATTTTTACAGCCATGTTTTTATGAGTGATCCATCGTCATTTCTGACTTTCGATCGCTCCTCCTCAAACACTCTTCTGCGCTTCGCGCGTTCCAATGGTCTTCTGCGCGGCTTCCGTGGAGGCCTCGGGCGAAATCAGACCCATCTCCACCTTGAACTGCTTCACCAGTTCGTTCGCGCGCAGTTTCTCCGCCTCTTCTTCGATCTTCACCTTCTGCTGGTCCACGTTGCCCAAAGCCATCTCCATGCGGGCTTCGTTGAGTGCCGTGGTTTCCTCGATCTTGCGCACCATCTCGTCATGCGTGGCGCTAATGCCCGTCACTTCGAACTGTTCCATCACGTCCGCAACCTTCTTCTGCCATTGCGAACGGCGATAATCCGCGATGGCATTGAGTGCTTCCTGCGTCTTGCGTTCCTTCTCCTGCAGGAACGCCTTTTTCACCGCGCTGGCTTTATCGAAAGCGGCCCGGGCCGTCTCAAGTTGGCCCTGCGTGCGCGCCATCGCGCCCCGAACTTGCTCGAGCCGCGTGGCAAAGCTGCCAGCCAGGTCGTCACGGCCCGCCTGAATCGCCGCTTTCACTTTGGCGGTCAGGTCGTTGATGTCGTACTTGTATTTCGCTTCTTCCTTTTCGAGCAGCGTCACATTCGCCTTGACCATGGCGATGCTCTCGTTCATCCGCGGAACCTGGTCGTTCATATCGCGAATGTTCTGTTCCAGAATCAACTCAGGGTTTTCCGCCACGGATATAAAAAATCCGAAGAAGGAGCGAAACATGCGTGAAAGCCGTCTGAACATAAGGGCATCCTTTTGTTGCGGCTGCCAGCGCCTATTTTCTAGGTGCTGATGTCTTGTCCGGGGCCTGGGATCCGCGCGGCGCAGCCGCCACGCCGGCGGTTGTTATGGGGTTCTCCGTTACGAAATAGGATACGGAATCGGCGATTTTTTGTTCCTCTTGCTGCTTCTGCAGCCGCCATCCGTAGAAACGCTCCTTCTCCTTAGCTACTTCATCCTTATTGGCTTGGATGCGCGCGTTGTGCTCCTGAACCTGCCGGTCCAACTCGGCCTGGATCTGCTGATTTTCGCCTTCCTTTCGCGTCTCCAGTTCGTCCAACGCCTTCTGCTGCACGCGCTCGAAACCATCCAGCGCGCGGTCGCGCTTCACCGCGTCTTCAATCACTTGTTCGATCTTCACGCCGGACGCATCCAGCGCCAGCAGGATCGAGTTCTTCTTCACCTCAGCCGGAAGCGCGCGAATGCGCTCGCTCTGCAGCATCTCGGCGATCTTCATAATGCTGTAGCCGTGCGCCGGTTCCGGGATTTCCGCCGCGCGATAGATCTCGTCGAACCCGCCCGCGGCGCTGATGGGAGCGGTGAACTTCGGCTCAGCCGCAATCGACGACGCTATCTCAGCCACCGTCTGCGCGGGATTGCGTGCCGGCTGAGAATTCTCCTCCGTCGGGTTGGACTCGGCAGTCTCCGGGTCAACCGAGACGAACAAGTTGTACCATTTTTTGCTGATGTGGGCCTCTGCCGTCCGCCAGTGTATCACGCAATGTGGCCCACTTCACGGGCGCGATACCTTAGTGCCTCAGTTTCCCGCGCAACACAATGACCGACGACTTCGGCAACTGATAAGTCGTATCAGCCCCGCTAGCCTCAACGTTCGATTTCGACGCCGGCCCGTCCGGGTCCGCGTGTCCATTTCCCCAGCCGCGCCGCCGCCCTCCGCCATTCCCAGACGACGATCCCTCCGGAGCCGGATCGGCATGCCACTGATATTCAGCCGGCCCGAACACCACCCGATCCACCGTGCCCGAGAAGAATCGATCGCGATTCGCGTCGGCGAACTTCACTTTCACAGCGTGGTCATTGTCGTGATCTTTGTTCACAAACATGATGGACCACTGTCCGTCAGGCCTCTCCAGCGCATAAGCCGTCACCAGCACCTGACCGTCTTTGTCCTTCACATCGCTCGCGACTTTGAACAGCTTGTGTACGGCATCGACGGGCTGCACCCACTCCTTCGTGATCACCTGCGTTGTCAAGTATTGGGGCGTATAGCTCTTGACGTGGCCATCCGGATCCATGGGCAGGAAGCCGCCGCCTCCATTTCCCCGCCCCGGCGAGGCGATGTAATGGAAATAATATGTCCCGCCCGCGCCCGCCGTCATCATCGAACCGACATAGTCCGCCAGCCAGAGGCCGCTCTTGACGGTGCCATTCCCGCCCTCGCCCAGGTCATTCCCCTCCGTCATGAAAAATGGAACGTTCGGCGGCAGCCCGTTGTCCTTCCAGGCTTGCACGACGTGATTGACAAAATCCGGCTCCCAGTACAGCGAACTCCAGTCGGCGCACTTCCGCCCGCCGTCCATGCACGGATAGTGTTCGAACGAGAAGAACGTGAAATCCTGCAGGTGGTCCCGCGCCTTCAAGTAATCCACGAAGCGGCCCAGAAACGAAACTCTGCCGTTAGCATCCGCCCACGAATCCACATCGCCTGGCGTGCCCTCGAACGCCGGTCCGCCTAACGGAGCCTCGGGTACCAGTTTGTGGATCGCCTTGGCGAACTGTATGTACAGCGTGGCGTAGTCCTCCGGAAGCACGCGCTGCCCATCCGCTTCCTCTCCCATCTCAATCCACGAAATCGGATACTTCCGTTTATACAGATACGCGATCTCGTTGGCGGCATCCTCTGGGATCGCATACAGAATCGCGATCGGGATCATCGCCGGAAGGCCCCGCGTCACGCCGCAGTTGAAAAAGAAATCGAATCCGGTCTGATCGCCCCTTCCATAGTCGAGGTCTGACGCCGCATGCCACGGGTCAACCGACGAAGGCCACGTGATCGTCTGCTTCCGGCTCGGCAGGTGCTTGACGATGTCATGAAATTCGCCGCTGTCTGACACAGTCCCGATATAGAGTTCGTTGATCGCATACCCCACGCAGTTGCGCGGATCTTCCGGCCCGTGCGTGTCGCACGTGTTTGATGACTCGGTCATCCAAATGCGCAGATATCGCACTGGGATCTTCCAGCTCACCAGCTTCAGCGTCGGCGTGCCGCCTTTGCCGTCGGTGATCGTCCCCATCGGAAACGTCTGCCACGCGCCCTTGTTGATGCCGTTATAGAAAGGCTCCAGCTCTCCCGTCCAGAACTGCACATAGTAGCGTTTCGCGTAGGGATCGGCCCAGTCAATTTTGATGGCATTGACGTCCACTTTCGTGCCCAGATCGATCATCACCCACTGCGGATGCAGCGAATCGTCTTCTCCTGTGTAGGCTTTGGTCAAATACGGATTGCTCTTCCAGTAGGATTGCGGATTGCCGTCGGTCAGCCGCGACCAGCCGTTGCCGTCACCCACGGTGGCGCCGCGATGCGGAAGCGGATAGGCCCAGGAATGTAGAATCTTCTCATCGGTGGGTTCCGCGCTGCCGGTGAAATAGCCCTCTTGCTTAGCCGCATTGCTCCATGTGCCGCGCGAGTTCCAGTGCCAAGCCTCGATCATCAATTCCGTGTTCTGGCGATACGTCACGGTTCCCCAGCCCGCGCCGAGTAGCTCCTTGAGAATCGGGCCACTCAGCAACCGCTCGGTATTTTTCTCGTTCCCCTCTTTGCTCATCCCGCCGTTTATCCCCAGCCGGTCAATCGCGCCGCCCAGCGCCCGCGGCGGACTAAACGAATTCACCGCATGCGACGCCGCTGCGTCCACCACAATGTTCTGCGCGCTCGCCGCGCTCAGTCCTAGAAAGATCGCCATGCAAATTCCAGGAATGCGACCTGGCATGCCCGCTGACATAGAATTGCCTCCTTGATAACCGCACGCTGCGCGGACGCTCGTCCGGCAGTGCTCTTTAGAATCTTGGAAAGCCAAGTGTATACGTCCCGGCACATGGTGCACAAGTGCCGGCAAGATGCTCCCCGCTAGACCCTATTCTTCGGTTGCCATTAGCAGTAGAATATCCGCGGAGAGAAACATATGGCTGGAGTACTCTATCACCGAATCAAACACGGGGAAGACGTCACACGCAGCATGCTGTATCGCCTCCTCCTCAATTCCGGACTCGTGGGACTGTCCTTGCTAGTCGTGCTGGTCGCCTGTCTGCTCTTCATGTCTCAAAGCGGACATTAGGGCTGACTGGCCTTTTCTGAGCCGCGACCACAGGGAGCGGTCCTGGAGGTATCAATGGGATCAATCTCGGTAGCGTGCTACAAACCGCGCCCCGGTTGCGAAGAAGCTCTACTGGAGCTGGTTCGTAACCACCTCCCACCGCTTCGTTCCGAGGGCCTCGTCACTGAGCGCCCTTCCATCGTGATGCGAACTGCGGACGGAACCATCGTCGAAGTCTTTGAATGGGTTTCCCAGGAAGCCATCGCCGGCGCTCACCAGAACCCGGCGGTCATCGACCTGTGGAAACGTTTCGAAGCTGTGTGTACCTACGAGACACCATGTAATCTGCCGGAATTCCAGAAGATGTTCTCCCACTTCGAAGCCGCGTAAAATGTAGCGCAGGGAGACGCGCCTTTTGCGGCTACCTGCGGCACTTTGCCCCGCTTGAGTATAAGCCCGCATACACGCCGCCCGAACGCTACCCCTGATCAGCGCTTCCTCGAACGCCGTATCTGGACCGTGGCTCAGTCGCGCCACGAGTTCCCTCGCAAACCTGGGCGAGACGAAGAGCCGAGGTTGCTCCGTTGACCGAGCCCGAAAAGAACACTTCCGCCACGTGCAGCAACGCTTGCAGGCAAGCCTTTTCCCGAGGTATCAAAGGCCGATAAAAGTAGCGGCGTTCCCGATGGTCATGAGACAAGTATCCCTTGCGCTCCAAGTTGGAGAGTGTGGCGCGCACAGTCGAATAATGGGGATGTTTTGCAAGTCGTTCCCATATTTCCCTCGCTGACGGCCGCTCTAGTTGATAGATCGCCTCCATAATCTGCCGTTCGCAGCGACTTAGCTCGTAATACGGAGACCTGACTGTTTTCTTCGGCGCAGCGCCGCGCATATTACTCGTTGCGCAGCGTAATGGCGGGATCGATACGTGCCGCCTTCAATGCCGGCAATAGCGATGCGATCGCCGCAATCCCAACAAGCGTCCCTACTGCTACCACCATCGTGGCCGGGTCTATCGCAGTAACTCCAAAGAGTAAAGCCGTCGCAAGCCGCGTGACGGCCTGCGCAATACCGATGCCTAGCACGGTGCCAGCAACTACCGGGGCCAAACCGTCTCGAACCAGTAACCATATGACATCGATGGTCCTTGCACCGACCGCTACCCGAATGCCGATTTCACTTGTCCGCCGAGCAACGGAATGCGCCGTCGTTCCCGCCAAACCTACGCACGCCAGTGTCAGGGCGAGGACTCCAAAACCACCAGAAAGCCAGGCGATGAGACGTTCATCGACGAGCGAGTCCTGAACCTGTTCCTTCGCCGTCTTGACGGAAACGATAGGCAGACTACGATCAAATCCCTGGATTTGACGACGTGCGGAAGTGGCGATAGCCAGCGGATTCTGCTCGGTTCGGATCGCAAACGTCATTTGCACGATTGGTGGATGCCAAGCTGGCCTCTGGCGGAACGGCAGGTACACCACCCGTGACCCTGGATCGCGCAGGCTATTGAACTTGGCGTCTTTTGCCACACCCACAATCTCGACGAGTGGCCCTCCCAAACTCACGTGTCTGCCAAGTGGGCTTTCTCCTCCGAAGTACTGGCGGGCGAGAGTCTGCGTAATCACGGCAACACGAGTTGTGTTCTCGTTATCCAGCTCAGTTATTCCTCGTCCCAACACGATCGGGATTCTCATGGTCTGGAAGAACCCAGGGCCGGCCATGTTCAGATTCACGCCCCGAGGCTCGTTTGGGCGGTCTGGCCGGTCCGGCACCAGAAATCCGGAATCGTCGATCCCTGGGCTCACAAAGCTGTGCGAAGACATGGTTACCGAGCGGATGCCGGGAATGGCCCCCAAACGCGCCAGCATTTGCTCATACGCATTGCTGAGTTGCGGCTCGCGATAGCCCACTAGTGATGGATTGACCGTAACAAGCAACAGATTGCTTGGGCGGAATCCTGGATCCAGTGTTTCCAGATTTTGCAGACTGCGAATAAACAACCCGGCACCATCAAGCAGCACCAACGAGAGAGCAATCTGTACGACCACCAGGATCTTGGCATAAGATCTTTTTGTTCTTCCCGCCAAGAAATGACCGAAGACCGGGCCCCCCCGCGGTAGAGTTCGCGAAATCTCTGGGCTACTGGTCTGCAGTGCGGGAATCAGGCCAAACAGCAAGGCAGACACGATCGCCAGTCCGCCAGTGAAGGCAAGCAGTCGGGTATCCAGGATGAAGTGCAAACTTACGGGATCTGGAGATTGAGCCAGGATCTCCATTAAGCCTTTGGTCGCAGCGTAAGCGACGAGCAGGCCAAGCAAACCTCCTGCCGTCGACAAGAGCATACTCTCTGTCAGCAGTTGGCGGATGAGCCGGCTGCGACTGGCGCCAAGGGCCATCCGGATACCAATCTCACGTTCACGAGTGGTGGCGCGCGCCAACAGGAGCGCCGCAAGATTCGCGCAGGCGACCAGCAGCACGAGCCCTACGAGGGACATCAAAATCAGCAGAGGTTTCGAAAAGCGGACTCGCAGAGCCTCAAGACCTTTTGACCCTGGTGCGAATTCGATGCGCTGCTTCTGAATGCTCCCCGGTGCTGTTGGAGCCGTCTGTCCGGCAAGATCGGTTTCGATCTGCTGAAACAGAACGGTCAATCCGGCTCGTGCCTTCTCTTCGGGAATGTCCGGGCGAAGCCGTATCATCAGGCGAAGCCAGCCGAAACTAGGGTCCTTTACGATGGAGCCTCCCGGTTCAAGCCAGATTTCGGATTGCATCATAATAGGCACAGTGACGTCCGGTGGCGTGCCTGCCGCGATGCCGAAGAATTCGGGTCCGGTGACTCCCACAATCGTGAAGGGGCTCCCGCTTAAGAGAATCCGTTTCCCAATGGCAGAAGAATCACCAGCGAAATGCTCTCGCCAGTAGCCATAGCTGAGTACCGCGACCGGGCCCGCATCTGGTACGTGATCGTCGGCCAGGGTCAGTGTCCGCCCGAGAAAGGCTGGAACGCCCAGAACTGAGTAGTAGTTCCCACTCACAAGTTGAGCATGCACCATCTCGACCGGCCGTCCGGAGCTCGGTGTATCAGCACTTGCCTGCAACGTACCCGCCGCGTCAAACGAAGCGAGCGCGTCCACAAACAGTTCCTTATGCGCCCGGAGTCGCTCGAATGCTGGCTCGGAAAAATAGCGTACTTCCGAACTGCCGACGACTTTGCTCAGCAGCACCAGTTGTTCCGGATCTTTCACCGGAAGCATCCTTAACAACACTGTGTCGAGAAGGCTAAAAATGGCCGTGTTGCCGCCGATGCCGAGAGCCAGCGATAGCACAGCCACAGTAGCGAACCCGCGGGTGCGGCAGAGGGTACGGAAGGCGTAGCGGACATCCAGCATGATCGTTTCGATCTGTGTGAAGGTTAGCCGCTCTCGGCATTCTTCTTTCACGGACTCTAGGCCTCCCAGTCTGCGAACGGCAGCATCGCGAGCCTTTTCAGGACTCATTCCCGCGCGCCGGTTGTCTTCAGTCTGCATTTCCAGGTGGAAGTGAAGCTCTTCGTCCAATTCACGGTCCAACCGGTTTCGGGTAATCAAAGCACGGAGCCGTGCAAAAAGTACACTTCGCCTGCTCATGACACCTCTTCTCCTGATAGATCCTGTAGCGAGCCCAGGAACCGCTCGATGGTTGACGACATGCGCTGCCAATCGCCCGTCTCTTTTGCGAGTTGTTTGCGCCCGGCCCCGGTAATGGAATAAAATTTCGCCCTGCGGTTGCTCTCCGACGTCCGCCACCTGGAAGTGATCCATCCCTCTTGCTGCATATGAAGCAGTGCGGGGTAAAGAGTACCTTGATTCACTTGGAGGAGTTTGTCACTGACCTGCTCGATCCGACGGGCAATAGCATAACCGTGCAGGGGCCCAAGCGCGTCCAAAATCCTGAGCACAATAAGAACCAGAGTACCCGGCATGAGGTCACTCTTGTCTGGGCCTTTGGCATTCATTTGGTAACCAAATGGAGTATATTTCATTCCGGAACCGCGGTCAATGAGACGGCCGCCGCAGAGCGGTCGCAAACCGCGTTGGCTGAAGCTTACTGCCGCCTTGAGAGCGGAGGTTGAAGTCGGTACTCGGAAACTGTGCAGCCGGGTCAAGTTGACGAACAACGCCCGGCCCGGAAATTTGACGGGAGCGCTAATAGCGAAGGGTTCCCGTCCGTAGGCTTAACGCCATGTCACCCTCTCACCCCGCCAGCTTTTTCGCCCGCCGGAACACCTCCAGCAGCATCTTCTCGTTCAGTTTCCCCGTCGACGTGTTCTGCTGGCTCGGATGATACGAACTCAGCAGGATCGGCACTCCCTCCCCGACGCGATGCACCACGTTGTGTCCGAACACAAACGGCGCCCGGCTCTTGATCACGCCACGGTCCCGCAGAATCGATAGGTAAACATCAAACGCAATCATCCCCAGCGCCACCACGACTCTTAGATTGGTGAGCAGCTCGAGCTCACGCTCCAGATAGGGACGGCAGTTGCGCAGTTCCTCGGTCGTCGGCTTGTTGCCCGGAGGCGCGCAGCGCGCCGCGGCCGTAATATACGCGCCGGTGAGCCGCTGCTTGTCGTCTCGCGATTTACTTTCCTCCTGCGACGCAAATCCAGCCCGGTACAGCACTCGATACAGGATCGCTCCCGAAGCGTCGCCCGTAAACGGCCGGCCCGTTCGATTCGAACCGTGCGCGCCCGGTGCCAGACCCAGGATCAGCACCCGCGCTTGCGGATCCCCAAATGACGGCACCGGCTTCGCCCAGTAATCCCAGTCCATGTACGCGCGCCGCTTCACGCGCCCAATTCCGGCGATGTACTCCACCAGCCGCGGGCATCGCCGGCATGCGATCACCTCCTGCTGCAACACGGCCAGTTGACCACTGCTAGAATTCACAGGATGAGTTCTCCCTTTCGGCTCGATGGCCGTAAAGCCCTGGTCACCGGCGGAGCCAGCGGGATCGGCGCCGCCACTTGCCGCGCTCTGGCCGCGGCCGGGGCCAACGTGACCATCGCCGATATCGATCGCCAGGCCGCTGAAGCCCTCGCCCGCGACCTTCCCTCCGCCTCCGCCATGATCTTCGATATTACCGAGGAAGCCGCCGTCCGGCAGGCCTTCGCTGCGCTACCCTCTCTCGACATCCTTATTAATAACGCCGGCATCGGTTTGGTGGGCAACATCGAGGAGACCGCGCTCAACGATTTTCAGCGCCTGCTCCGCGTCAACGTGGAGGGACTCTTCCTCGTGACCAAGCACGCCATGCCGCTGCTCGTGGCATCCAAGGGCTGCATTGTGAACATAGGTTCCGTCGCCGGCCTGGTCGGGGTTAAGCGCCGATTCGCCTACTGCGCCACTAAGGGAGCCGTCGTAGCCCTTACCCGGCAGATCGCCGTGGACTACCCCACCGCCCTCCGCGTGAACTGCATATGTCCGGGGACCGTAGACACCCCCTTTGTCGATGCCTATCTGGAGAAGTACCACAAGGATGAGAAAGAAAAGGTGCGCGCCGAACTAAATCAGCGGCAGCCCATCGGGCGCATGGGCCGCCCGGAAGAAATTGCCAGCTTGGCCCTATACTTAAGCGCAAAAGAGTCCGATTTTGTTAATGGATCGGTGATAACCATCGATGGGGGATGGACGGCAGCTTGATGTTCATTTTATTAAAATGCACAAATCTGCGGGTATTAAGGGGAAAACCGTTTGACTGGATGGTGTGACGTGCCTCAGAATGGAATTGGCCGATCAGTAACGCCGGAGGCTCCACAAGCCACTCGACGCGCCATTCAACCCCCGGCGAAGCCGCTCCTTGACATGCGTCACGCGAAAAGAAGTTCTCGCCTCTTCATCCGTTTTTCCGTCTGCGCCTTCTTGTGCGCGCTGATCGCGACCGATCTTTCCGCGATCGAGAGCACCGCGACAAAGAAAAAGAAAAAGCACCACACTGCCGCCGTGCAGGCCGTCACTGTCACCAAGGTCTCGACCACGCGGCGCACTCGCCGGCACGTGTACAGCCCTTGGAGTGAGCCCACTTACGCCGACTCAACCAGCGGCGACAACGTTGACGGCGAGGATCTGACCATACGCCGCGCAGCGGTCGAAGCGCTGGGGCCTTTCAACGGCTCGGTAGTAGTGGTCGATCCCACGACCGGCCGCATCCTGACCATGGTGAATCAGAAACTAGCGTTGGGTGGAGGCTTCACGCCCTGCTCCACCATTAAGGTCTCCGTAGCCCTTGCCGCGCTTCAAGAAAAGCTGATCGACCACACCACCAAGGTTCGCCTTTATGGCCGCACCAAGATGGCGCTGACCGAAGCCTTGGCACACTCCAACAATTACTATTTCGCCAACCTCGGGGTCCAGCTCGGCTATGAGCGCGTCAATTACTACGCGCGGCTGTTCGGCTACGGTGAAACCGCCGGCCTCGATATCCCTGGTGAAAAGCCCGGGGTCTTTCCGCCGGCTCCGCCCAAAAACGGCGGCATGGGAATACTGACCAGCTTCGGCGAAGAGATTTCACAAACCCCGCTGGAGTTGGCCGCCCTGATCTCGGCCGTCGCAAACGGCGGCACGCTCTATTACTTGCAGTATCCGCGGAGCCAGGAAGAAATTGATCGTTTCACACCCCGCGTGAAACGTGAACTCGAAATCAAAGACCTGATTCCCGAGATCAAACCTGGTATGGAAGGGGCAGTGGAATTCGGCACCGCGCGGCGCGCCCGGCAGGATGAAGTCATCATGGGCAAAACCGGCACGTGCAGTGAGGGCCGTACGCACCTCGGTTGGTTCGGATCGTTCAACGATTCGGGACCCAACAAACTCGTTGTGGTCGTGCTACTTACCGGAGGCCGTCCCTCGATCGGTCCCATGGCCGCCTCGGTTGCCGGGGACGTCTATCGGCATCTCGCGCAGCAGAACTACTTCGCCGGCAACCATACAGCCCTGACGCCCGCTACGCTGGTGGCGACGCCAATGTGCTGCGCCCGCTAAGTACTCGTTCGGCGATCGCGTGCTTTAGCGCCTCTAAACCCTTTCCTGTCACGCTCGAAATCTCTAAATAGGGTAATCCGCGTTCTTCCGCCAGCCGCTTCAATGACTCGATCCTCGCCGGATCCTGCGCCGCATCCATCTTGCTGGCCACAACCAGCATTGGCTTCTTCGCCAGGTCTTCACTGAAACTCGCCAGTTCGCGGATAACCGTCTCGAAATCCTCCACCGGGTCGCGCCCGCTCGCTTCCGACACGTCGACCAGGTGTACCAGCAGCTTGGTGCGCTCGATGTGCCGCAGAAATTGCGTACCCAGCCCGTGACCCAGGTGCGCGCCCTCGATCAAGCCGGGAATATCGGCGACTACAAAGCTCCTGAAATCATCAAGTTGCACCACACCGAGGTTCGGTTCGAGAGTGGTAAACGGGTAGTCCGCGATTTTGGGCCGAGCTGCGGAGATGCGCGAAATCAGGGTCGATTTCCCGGCGTTGGGAAAGCCGACAAGTCCAGCATCTGCAAGGAGTTTCAACTCCAACCGAAGCCGCCGCTCCTGTCCAGGACGCCCCGGCTGATGCTCCGTCGGCGCCTGGTGAGTCGCCGTCGCAAACCGGGCGTTTCCTTTTCCGCCTCTACCGCCGCGCGCGATCAGCACCCGTTCGCCCGGAAGCGCGAGATCGTGCAGCCTGTCGCCCGTGTCGGCGTCGTAAACCACTGTCCCGACAGGCACTTCTAATACAACCGGCTCGCCATCCTGTCCCGTGCAGTTGCTGCCCTCGCCATGCCGCCCGCGCTGCGCTCTGTGTTCGGGATTGAAGCGAAAATGCAACAACGTATTAAGTTGCTCATTCGCCACCATATACACATCGCCGCCTCGGCCGCCGTCACCGCCGCTTGGCCCGCCGCGCGGAACGTACTTCTCCCGCCGGAAGGCCAGGCAGCCGTTGCCGCCGTCCCCGGCTTTCACGTAGATTTTGGCTTCGTCGATGAACATCGCAGACACAGAAAAGCCGCCGGAGTTGGTTCCGGCGGCGGAAGACTACTGCGAAACCTCGCTAGACGGCGGCGCGAACGCTGACGTACTTTCCCATGCGGCCGCGGTCGTGAAACTCAACCACGCCAGTCACTTTAGCGAAAAGGGAGTCATCTTTAGCCCAACCCACGTTGTCGCCGGGCTTGATGCGCGTGCCGCGCTGCCGTACGATAATCGAGCCACCCGGAACCAATTGGCCGCCAAAGACTTTGACGCCGAGCCGCTGCGCGTTGGAGTCGCGCCCGTTCTTGGAACTACCCAGACCTTTTTTGTGTGCCATGACGGAATCCTATGCGACGATCTCGCCCACACGCACTTCGGTGTAATCCTGGCGATGCCCGATGGTGCGCTTGTACTGCTTCTTGCGCTTGAACTTGAACACCAGCACCTTCTTAGCACGACTGTTGGCGGTAATGGTTCCTTTGACCTTGTAACCGGCGGTCTCGGAACCGGCGAGAACCTCGCCGCCGTCACCGAAAACAGCCAGAACTCCAGAAAATTCGACGTTTGCGCCGACTTCAACGTTCAACTTGGGCACGCGGATCACGTCTCCCGGAGCAACCCGGAACTGTTTTCCGCCCGCTTGAAGAATGGCATGCATGGGAAAATCCTCTATTGGCGCCCGCACACACTTGCAGGTGTAGGGCTTTGTGGCGTAATTTTTGATTCTACAACAGATGCGGCGGTTTGACAAACCGTCTATTTGCCTTGCTGTGTCGTCTAGACTGGTTAGGGAGCACACGCTGAGCAGCGTTCCAGATATCGCATCAAGCCCTGTTTCCAGCGAGAGCCGGGCGGCGAAGACGATTCGGGAAATCTTCGAATCCGGGCGGCCGCTGACTTATATTCGTTCCTCTGAGGAACAACGGGCCGGCAGGCTGCTTCGCGAAGTGGGTAGGGGGCTAGCTCCAGGGGCTGTTGTACCGGTAATTCAGTGGAGTCTCACGGAAGGGCTCCAGCGGGATGGCGAGGTTATTGAGGCCGCTACGCAGGATCCGCGGGTCGCTCTGGATTTCATCATCTCCCATCAAGACGCCGCCATCTTCCACCTCAAAGACTTTCACGAGCCGCTGCGCGATTCGCCGGAGATCCGGCGCCGCCTGCGCGACGTGTACGAGAGCTGCCGCGACCAGCGGAAATATGTTGTCATCACATCGCCGGTCAAGTTCATACCGGAGGAACTCGACCGCAGCATGATCTTTCTCGAGCTCCGGCCGCCCGATCTCGTGGAACTCGTGGAATTCATTCGCGAGGAGACCGAGCGAGCCTCGCGGGATAGCGAAGACGGTGCGACTAGCGACGCCGTTCTTTATCAGATTGCGCGCGCGCTGCAGGGGCTGACGCTGGATGAATCTCGCTACGCACTGCGCCGGGCGATGGCGAGGAGCACGCGGCTAGGATCGGAATCATTGCCGGCGTTGCTGGAAGAAAAACGGCTGCTGATCAATCGCAGCGGCGTGATCGAATACATCTCCTATGGCACAAGCCTCGGCGAGGTTGGCGGCCTGCAGGGGCTTAAGAAATGGCTCTTGGAGCGGCGCAAGCTCTTCCAGATGCGCGACACACTGAGCAGCGAAATCGTACCCAAGGGGCTGCTCATGATGGGAATCCCGGGGTGCGGGAAAAGTCTCTGCGTGAAGGCGATCGCGTCTTCATTCGAGCTACCGCTTTATCGCATGGACATGATCGAGATTTTTTCGGGCAGGCACGGCAAGCCCGAAGGCGTTTTTGCAGAATCGTGCAAGATGATGGAGGACATGGCGCCGGCCGTGCTTTGGTTCGACGAGATCGAAATGGGCATCACGTCCACTGAATCGAGCGGCGAACAAGGGCGCATTTTCGCGTTCTTCCTCACATGGATGCAGGAAAAGACGCGCGGACTTTTTGTCGCCGCCACGGCGAACCGCATCGATCTGCTTCCCGCCGAAATGATTCGCAAGGGGCGTTTCGACGAGGTGTTCTTCGTTGATATTCCTCTGGATGACGAGCGGATCGAAATTTTCAAAATTCATCTCACGCGCCGCGGAATCGATCCGGCGCAATTCAATCTCGCGCAGTTAACGCAATTTACAATTGGCTGGACGGGAGCCGAGATCGAGCAGTGCGTCGTCTCGGCACTGACGCACGCTAAGCTCGCGGACCGCGAAATCACCGAGCAGGATCTCATCAGCATCGCGGTAAAGATCGTGCCGCTGTCGCGCACGATGAAGGAGCAGATCGGCCACATTCGCAGTTGGGCCTTCGAGCGGGCCGTGCGCGCGAGTCCGCAGCCTTCGGGGCGGTGACATTCGATATAATGCCGGAAGCGCGCAAGGGCGCTGCCGGTTCGCGGGCAGGATTTTCCGACGTTTTCGATATAAGGTTAGGATGAATCCTCTGGGCTCTGTTTTGTGCAAATGATCGATGGACGCCTCCGCACTTGAAAAAGCCCTCAGTGATCTAGAAAAAACCTGGACATGTCTTGATCACTGGCTGACCTTCTGGATTGCCCTCGTCGTTATCGGATTAGCGGTAGAAGTCTGTGTAATCTTCAAAGAGCATTCCGAAGCGCGCGCGGCATATCAACGCGCGACAATACGCACACCGGAGAGGCCAAGTGGGCTCATGCTATTCCTGCATCTGCTTGGTACTGGGTTAATTGTTGTCGGCGTCGCTGGCGAATTCGGAGTGCATATCAGAGCCGGTAAGGTTGAATCTGACATGCGCGATGGCACCCTTAAGCTAGTCGCGGTACTTAACCACGACACCGAAGCGGTGGCAGGTAAAGCGACCAAGCTGGCGAACGACGCAAGGTTGCAAGAGTCTGCGAACCAGCAAGAGACGGCTCGACTGAAGAAGGTCGCGGAAGACGAGAGATTCGCCAGGGTCAATATTGAACAATCGTTAGCGTGGCGCCGGCTGACAAGCCAGCAGCAATTGGAAATCGGCAATACCCTTCGACGCTTTGCCGGTGAGACAGTAGCCGAGTCGTACAGTGCGGGCGACGCTGAAGCGGAAACGTTCGCGTGGGATATAGCGTCGGCACTGCACGCCGGGCGATGGAGTGTATTCCAGCCGGCAGGGGTGCTAATGATGAGACAGAGCGGTATTCCGTTCGGTCCCAAGACCACGTTGGAGACTGGGGTCGTTATCGAAAGCACCGACGATGAAGCAAGTCGAAATGCCTCTGATGCGCTCGTGAGCGAACTTACGGCGCACGGGTTTGATGCTAATAGATCGCCAACGGCGGAGAAAGATGCATACCCAAGGGTGCTAGTGAGTGTCTGGACTTGCCCCCATTTTTGACACAACCAGTTAAGACTCAAAATCCATTCAAAGGAGAATTGAGTCATGGGGTTGTCGAGAAGGATGTTCACCAAGGAGTTCAAGCGGGCCGCGGTCCAGCGGCTGG
>Ga0208696_1000031_pt1 | contig 150038 bp, 135 predicted proteins | sample Sb_taG_9_FD_187711 | JGI IMG/M metagenome (GOLD analysis project Ga0208696, IMG submission 187711) | Peat soil microbial communities from Weissenstadt, Germany - Sb_50d_b_LC metaG (SPAdes) (version 2) | ecosystem: Environmental > Terrestrial > Soil > Wetlands > Peat | place: Germany... | reverse complement strand
ATGCAGCCCACAGCTTGCCCTGAGCTTGTCGAAGGGGCGTAAGCCGTGGGTCAGAAGTGGGAAGAATATAAGCCCCGAAGGGGCGCAAGACGGGCTACGGCACCGATTCCGCAGGGACAAATGATCGTAGCCCGCCAGTTCACTGGCGGGAGAGACGACCAACACAGAGACCCCCGTGCCGGAGGCACGGCTGAAATTCGCGCGACGCATTTCAGGCGTCCCTCCGGGACGCCCTTCTCATCTCGACCGCAACCCGGCGTTGAAACGCCGGGCTATTGTCGGATGTCCCTCCGGGACATTTCGCTGGCGCACCAAGTCGCTCCCGCACCAAGTCGCCGAGAACGCGCCATCGGAACGACATCAGCGGCTGTTCATGGGCCCTCCCAGCGGTACGGTTGAATCGGGCCGGCCTCAGAAGTGCAGCCCCACCTGCATGGTCAAAGACCGCGGCGAAACATAGTGCGTGCCGCTGAACGTCGAAAGAAAGTTGTACAGCGCGTACTTGTTGGTGAAGTTGATGGCGGTAAGCTGCAGGCTCACTTTGTACTTGTCCCCATGAAACAGGTTGTCGTGCCCCACGCTCATGTCGAAGAGACTCCGGGGCGCAACACGCTGCGGGTTGTGGTCGTCATTTTCCTTACCGGGCGCCGGCACCTGCAGCAGCGTAGACCCGAATTGCGACGCCAGGCATTGGCCGAAAGCAGTGCCCGGTGTCAGCGTAGGAAGAGCCACAGTAGGGGTTGCGTGCACGCCGCTGCATGTGAACCCAGCCTGAAACTCCTGATCTGCGGTCAACGGCAGTCCGCTGATGGTGTTAATCAGATTTATGCCTGGCTGTGGGCCCTGTGCTGTAGTTATTGTGGTCGACGCGCCAGCGCATGTTGCTGTTAACGGGTTAAAGCACGGCGTCGCGCCGGCTACGAGCCCGCTGTCATAACGCCAATTGAAGCCCACCCACGGACCGCGCTTCCACGGCTGGTATTCCAGGTGAGTCGTTTCGTTGAAAAGCTCGTCATGATCGATGCGAAACGCGCCCGTAGCTGGACCAATGATGGGCAGCCCGGCGACCTGGGGCAGGAAGAATCGCGCCGCCACGCTCGACATCGTTACAAGCCCCGAGAATCCGTGGTAATTCGGCACGCTCACCCGAATCGCATAGCCGGGGATATTGGATTTGGTCCACTCGATCGGGAAGTAGATGGGCGTGGCACCGACATCGCCGAAGTCGTAGCCGTTGTGAGTGTATTTCCAAATGTAATCCCCGCTGACCACCAGATACCGGCCAAATGCCTGCTGCAGGCCGGCATGGAATTCGTTGCGGTAGCCGGGACGAATCGGGCCCGAGTTGCAAGGGACGCCCGGCGGCGGCACCAGCGTGGCCAGGAAGGGAATACTGCAGCCCGTGCTCGCGATGATCAGATTCTCGTTAAAAGGACTCTCCAGCGTGCGCGCATACGAAACGCGCAGTACCGTGTTCGTCGACTTGATGTTGTAGGCGACGCCGAGGCGAGGTTCGGCTTGCTTATCGCGGGCGAGTGCGTTGTAGAAATCGCCGCGCAGACCCACACTGAACGACCAGTTCCCCTTGGTGATCGCGTCCTGCAGGTAGAGCGCCAGTTCCTTCACGTCCGTGTGGCCGATAAATGAAAACAAAGTGCCACCGTTACGGGTCAGGTCGTGAGGAAAAAGTGTGGTGTTGAAACCTGCATTGGCAGAACCCCCGGGATCCAGAGCGCCGCCGCACTGACTCTCGCTGGTCACGGCAGGGTTGGTGTTCGGGCTTCCATTGGCATTGAAGCAGATTGGGTTCAACGTCGGATCCACGATGCCAATCTGGTCATTTTCGTCGAGAAACGTGTGCTCGTATACAGCTCCCAACTTAATATTGTGAATGCCCTTCACATACGACAGGGTCGAGCGCAGGCCGGCGTTGGTCAGCTTCCTGTTCTGTGCGACTGTCTCGCCTTGCAAATCTGGAGACAGATCATTGAAAAGGTTCGCGCTGGGATAGTAGTTGTATTGATCCCTTCGCACGAAGCCGCCAAAGGCAAACACTGTCGATGCACTGATCAGGTGCGTCCACATCGGCGCGATATTAAAAGTCTTGATTTGCGAAACCTGGTCGGTCCTGCCGAGCGGATTGCCCGCGGGGTCTGTGAGCACCCCTGCTCCGTTGACATTATGAAACTGCTGATCGAATGAGTTGGGATTCTGAAACCACGAACGGGTGTAGCCGAAATTCAGCAGAATCGAGTCCGCACTTGAGAGCTTGTAGTCGACGCGGTCGAAAAGGTTCTCCTCGTTTCCCCGGTCATTCATCACCACGAACTCTGGTGGGTCGAGGAAGCGGCCGCTGTTCAGGCCGTTCGCACTGATGAAGTTTCCCCAGTTCGCGCCGCCGTAGCCGAAGTTAAATCCAACGTTGGAAGTCCCAAAAGTACCGTACGAAGTCGTGAAGTCGCCATGAGGCGTGGTCATACCCTGGCCCGACCGCGTTGTCACGTTGATGATGAGACTCGTCTTGCCGCCATATTCGGCCGGGGGCGCGCCCTGAATCACCTCCAGCGACTGCACCGCATCCAAGGGCACCTGATTGGAGAAAACCTTGCTCTGCTGGTCGGTGATGGGCTGGCCATCAAGCGAAAAAGAGTTCTCCGCGTGGTCGCCCAGCCCGTGAAACAGACCGTTCGAATCAGCCGCAACTCCCGCCGTGGCTTGCGTGACCAGCGAACTGAGCGACGATGACTGGCTTTCGAGCGGCAGTCTGTCGAACAAGTTCTTGTCCACGTCAGTGTGAGAAATCGGATCGTTCTCAATCAAGTCTCCGCCGGCCTCGACCGTAACGGCCGTCACCGATCCCGAGACATGCAGCTTGATCGGAACGTCAATCGGCACGGAGGAACGAATCTCCACATCCTGCGCGTAAGCAGCGAATCCAGCAGCCTTTACCGTCAGGTGGTAGGGGTTCAACGGGACGTTTGGAAAACTGAACTTTCCGGAAACATCGGTAGTCGTGGAACTATCGTAGCGGCTAACCGGGTTGTCGATCTCAACTGTAGCGTTCGGGACTACGGCGCCGGTAGGATCCAAAACTGTTCCGCTGATCGACTGAGCGCCAGCTCCGACCGCTAGAAGAATTGCAATGGCAGCAATGGCGGCGACCCGCCAGGGATGAAGACTTGGCATAATGTCCTCCAGACATGTATAGGGAAATTTGCCGGCCGACAGGGGCCGGAACTGCAACTACTTACAGTTCCCTAGAGAGCAGGAGGACCACGAATGCCTAAGTCGGAGAAGTCAAACCAGGCCTTGGCGACGACGGCCTCTTCTCGCAGCAGGCGGACGGCAACAAAAACTGGCTTGGTATCAGAGGAATGCGCAGCCGGGCTGGCGCTGTGCGCCGCCACGCAAATCGAGCAGGAAGAGGCTTCGAGCTGGGTGAGGTGATTGTGGGTAGACTCCGCCGCCACCGTCAGCAACAACAGCGACAGTGCCAGCCACGCCGACCAGCGCACCCACAAACGCATGAATTCCCTGACTTCGATTCCCCAGGTTTGAAGTTAGACTCTTAAAAGCCTATAACGGTTATCCGTCCAAATGCAATTGGGAACAAGTTACGATAGGGTCCTGGCAAATTGGATGCCCCAGGAACGGAACGTTGTCATTGTCAAGACTGCGAGGGGATCATGGCAGAGCCAAGTTATGAAGAACTGAAAGCCAAGCTGGCCCAGCTGGAAAGTGAAGTCGCGACCAAGAAGCGCAGCGGCGACCTGATCTTCAAAGTCGGCGAAAAGGGCGGAGTCAGCGTCTACGGCCTCGGCCGTTTCCCCGTCACCCTGTACTATGAGCAATGGAACCGCCTGCTGGGCGCCGCCGAGGATATCAAGAAGTTCATGGAAGAGAATAAGTCCAAGCTCAAACTGAAAGAACAGGGTTGAGCCAGGACTGTCGAGCAAGCCTGTTGAGCCGTGGCTTCGATGCTCTTTCATGAAATGTTTTGTTATGACGCCGGGGCTGGCTCCGCCGGCTGCGAATCTCTGGCGCTCGCGGGTCAATGAGAGTACGATCTTAGTCCCCTGCATCCCACGGAGCCGCGAGTACGACAGGCACAGCATCCTGACTTTGTGGGCGGTACGATGACTGGTCTCGAGGCTTGTCGATGCGCGCTGGGACTCCCTCACCGAGCAACCAGGGCCGGCTCAGATCCCGGCTGAATATTCTCGCGTTCCTGCTCTGCTTCTCAGCCATATCCCTCTATCCCTCCAGCGCACGGGGACAATCGGGCTCCCAGCCTGACACGGCGCCGCCTGCCGCCCCCGCGAGTCAAACTTCGCCCACGGCTGCTTCGGAGGAGATCACTTCCCACGACGAAGCCACAACCTTCAAGGTGAACGTCAATCTCGTAGTAGTGCGGGTCGTGGTGCGGGATTCCCGGGGGAAGGCCATCGGGAATCTGCACAAGGAAGACTTTCAGCTGTTTGACAACCGCAAGCCCCAGGCGATCACGCAGTTCTCGATGGAGGAGCCCGGGATGGAGATCGCGGCCGAGCGCGCGGCCCGGGCCAAGACCGAAGAAGGCGTTCCGGCGGAAACAACTCCGCCGCCCGCCGTGCCGGAGCGCTACATCGCCTACCTTTTCGACGATGTTCATCTGGAGTTCGGCGACCTGGCGCAAGTGCGCAACGCCGCCGGCCGCCACATTGACTCCCTGCGGCCCACGGACCGGGCTGCGATCTTCTCCACTTCCGGGCAGACCGTGCTTGACTTCACCGATGACCGGGCGAAGTTGCACGCCGCGCTGCTTACCCTTCAGCCGCGCCCCATTTCCCGGCTCGGCACGGCCACCATGGAATGCTTCACACTCACCTACTACATGGCGGATCTGATCGAGAACAAGCGGGATCCGCAGGCCGTCGCTGTCGCGCTGCAGGACGCAATCTTTTGTGAGACTCAGGAGGGCATGCCGCTGGCTCTAGCCCAGCAGACCGCCCAACAACTGGTCGAGTCCACCGCGCTGGAACAGCTGAATGCGGGGAATCAGGAGAGCCATGTCTCCCTCACCGTCATCAACGATGTCATCCGTCGCATGGCGACCATGCCGGGGCAGCGGAGCGTGGTGCTGGTTTCCCCGGGATTCATCACTCCGCAACTCGAATTCGAATACAGCGATGCCATTGATCGCGCCGTGCGCGCACGAGTAGCCATCGGCGCCCTCGACGCCCGCGGGCTCTATGTACCTCCGGGTTTCGACGCCAGCGATCGCGGTCCATCCAACCCCCTGACGCAGGGACAGCGCAGTATGTACGCTACTAACGAGGCTTCCGCCGATGCCGACATCATGTCCATCCTCGCCGACGCCACCGGCGGCTCCTTCTTCCAGAACAGCAACGACTACGATGAAGGGTTCCGGCGCGTGGCCTCCGCGCCCGAATATTCCTATGTTCTCGGCTTTTCGCCGCAGAACCTCAAGCTGGACGGCAGTTTTCACAGTTTGAAGGTCAGCGTGAAGTCGCCGCCCAAATACGATGTCCAGGCCCGCCGCGGTTACTTCGCTCCCAAACACGCCGCCGATCCTGCCCAGCAAGCCAAACAGGAAATCGAAGACGCCCTCTTTTCGCAGGAAGAAGTGCGGAGTCTACCGGTGGATCTGCACACACAGTTCTTCAAGTCCACCGATGCCGACGCCAAGCTCACCGTGCTGGCGCACATCGATGTCCGCCGCCTGCACCTGCGCAAGGCCGACGGCCGGAATAGCGACGAGCTGACCGTGGTGTCGGCCATCTTCAACGGCAACGGCAGCCTGGTGCAGGGCATTCAGAAGACCGTGACCATGCATTTGAAGGATGAAACTCTGGCCACGAAGTTAGGTTCGGGCATTACCCTGAAGACCAGTTTCGATGTCAAGCCGGGAAGTTATCTGGTGCGGCTGGTGGTGCGCGATGCGGAGGCCCAGCTGGTCTCCGCGGAAAATGATGCAGTCCGGATTCCGTGAGCAGTGAGGAGGCAGTATGAAATTCCCTCGGCAAATTCTTTTCCCAATCGTCCTGGCCGTGGCAGCGCCGCTTATCGCGCAACAACCCGCCCCGGTCTCCACCGGAGAGACTCCCCTGATCAAAGCGCAGACGCGGCTGGTTCTGGTCGACACCGTCGTGACCGACAAGAAAGGCAACTACATTCGCGACCTTGAGGCCAAGGATTTCAAGGTCTGGGAAGACAACAAGGAACAGCCCATCTCCAGTTTCTCGTTCGAGGATGAGACCACGGCCCCGGCCGGCTCGCAACGCCGCTACCTGGTGTTGTTCTTCGACAACTCCACCATGGACACGGGCGATCAGGCGCGAGCGCGCCAGGCGGCCGCGAAGTTCATTGACGCCAACTCCGGCCCCAACCACCTGATGGCGATCGTCGACTTCGGCGGCTCCGTACAGATTGCCCAGAACTTCACGGCCGATGCCGACCGGTTGAAGCAGGTCGTGACTGGCCTGAAAACTTCCGCGGTCGCTCCCAATGCACCGGTGGAAGTAGCGTCGCTGACGACGCCTCCCGTGGGCTCGACGCTCGGTGTTCCCAGCCTGGGCGCAGAGGCTGACTTCGGCATCCAGACCGTGCTGCTGGCCTTGCGCAACCTGGCCAAGAATCTGTCCGGCGTGCCGGGCCGCAAGTCGCTGATCATGTTAACCGCGGGTTTCCCTTTGACCTCGGAACACATGGCAGAGCTGACGGCGGTGATCGACGCCTGTAACAAAGCGAACGTCGCGATTTATCCCATCGATGTGCGTGGTCTGGTGGCGACCGCGCCCGGCGGCGCCAGGCTGCAGCGTCCGTCGCACACTCGAACCGCGCGTTTGATCCCTGCGACCCTGAGCAGCCGTAGCGCTCCCGGCTCAACCCATCCTCACCTCTCCTACGTGTACTTCCCGGTTGCCGCCCTGCCCGGACAACACGGTGGCGGCGGCGGCGGAGGAGGAGGAGGTGGTGGCGGCCATGGCGGCGGCGGCGGAGGAGGAGGTGGTGGCGGCACCGGCGGCGGAGGTGGTGGCGGCGGTCACGGAGGTGGTGGCACCGGAGGCGGTGGCACGGGTGGTGGCGGCACCGGCGGAGGTGGAGGCAAGGGAGGCGGCGGCGGCACCGGCGGTGGCGGCACGGGCGGACACGGCGGTGTTGGTGCGGGCGGCGGTGGTTACGCGCCCGGAGTGGTGAATCCCTACACCCAGCCGCGGCAGATCGTCCCGCCGTTTCCTGACAGTGCCTCGAGCAACCAGCAGGTCCTGTTTGCGCTGGCCGATGGCACCGGCGGTTTCATGATCTACAACACCAACGACCTGCTGGGCGGCCTGGAGAAGATCGCCAAAGATCAATCGCAGTACTACAGCCTCGGCTACAAGCCGGCGGATTCGCCCGAGGGGAGCTGCCACACCATCAAGGTAAAGGTGGATCGGGGGGGCACGCAGGTTCGCGCCCGCAGCGGATACTGCAACGTGCGGCCGCGCGATCTGCTGGCTGGAAATTCGATCGAGAAGGATCTCGAGAGTCGCGCCGGCAGCGAGATGGCGGGCAGCGTTCCCGTGTCGGCCGAGGTGCCGTTCTTCTACACCTCGCCCAATACCGCCCGTGTCGATCTCGCCATGGACATCCCTTCCACGGCGGTGAAGTTCGAAAAGGAAAAGGGGAAACAGCACGCGGCCGTCAACATCCTCGGCATCGCCTATGGCGCCAATAACTCGATTGCGGCGCGCTTCAGCGATACCGTGAACTTCGACTTCGACGGCAAGAAGGAAGTGGAGAATTTCCAGAAACAACCCTACCACTATGAAAACCAGTTCGATCTGTCATCCGGGCAATACAGCCTGAGGGTGGTGTTCAGTTCGGGCAACGAAAGCTTCGGCAAAGCCGTGATCCCGCTGACCGTCGATCCCTATGACGGCAAGCAATTCAGCCTGAGCGCGGTCGCCATGAGCAACGAAATTCACCCGGCCGCCGACATGTCTACCGGCCTGGACGCGGCCCTGCTCGAGGACCGCAAGCCGCTTATCGTGCGCGGGATGCAGATTGTCCCCTCAGCCTCCGATCACTTCAAGAAGACGGACAACATCATCGTCTATCTCGAACTCTACGCTCCGATCCTGCTCAGTCCGAATCCTCCTACGATCGGAGTCGAGATGCGCGTGATCGATCGCAAGACCGGCCAGCAAAAAGTGGATACCGGAGCCAAGGACCTGACGGCCGCGACCCAGGCGGGAAATCCTGTGATTCCCCTGGGTCTGAGGGTGCCCATGGACTCGATCACTCCCGGCTCCTATCAAATCGAGCTGAGAGGATTCGACTCGAAGGGGGCGATGACTGCGTTTCACACGGCTGACTTCGAAGTCGAATAGAAAAGCTCGCGTATTTTTCTGGTTCCGTTTTCTAACGGGACCATCCAATTCGTGTAGGGCGCGCCGAGGGGCGTCATGCTGTTCAGCATCGAGCATAGAGCATGACGTGCGAAGGCGCGCTTCGCCCTGGTGTCGCTAAACACTCCCTAACAGGCTGCTGAAAACTCGCTCCGGTGCTTTGATTTTGGGTGGCGCAGCGCTTCAGCGCTGCGATAACTGGCTTATTTTCAGGACCGGCTTTAGCCGTCGAGGTCGGACTACCGGGCAGGAATTGCTTTTTCAGCAGCCTGCTAAACAAACATCCCGCGCAGAAGACGAAATATGCCTGACAGAAAGTCAACAGCCCCTAGCGCCCGCGCTGAGGCCTTCGCCAATCATCTCGGCCTGCGCTTGCCCATCCTGCTGGCGCCGATGGCAAGCGCTTGTCCTCCGTCGCTTTCGATCGCCGTCGTAGAGGCCGGCAGTCTTGGCGCGTGCGGGGCTCTCCTGATGCAGCCGGCAGAGATCGAAGCCTGGGCTGCCGAGTTTCGCCGGGGCAGTCCGGGAGGGTTTCAGATCAATCTCTGGATTCCCGATCCGCCAGCAGTACGCGATCCTGAGCTCGAACGGCGGCAGCGTGAGTTCCTTGCCGCGTGGGGTCCGCCCGTGCCTACCGAAGCCGGCGACGCGACACCCCCCGATTTTGCGGCTCAATGCCAGGCCATGCTAGCGGCGGCTCCCAAAGCGATCTCATCGATCATGGGGCTCTACCCGGCAGCGTTCGTGGCGCAGATGAAGGAGCGCGGGATTCTCTGGTTCGCTACGGCTACGACGGTGGCTGAGGCCAAAGCCGCGGAACAGGCCGGCGCCGACGCCATCGTGGCACAGGGCATGGAAGCGGGCGGACATCGCGGGACTTTTCATGCAGAGGACGCCGAGCGCCAAATGGTGGGCCTGATGTCGCTGGTGCCGCAGGTCGTGGACGCGGTCCACGTTCCCGTCATCGCTGCCGGCGGCATCGCCGATGCGCGGGGAGTTGCGGCCGCGCTGATTCTCGGTGCCAGCGCGGTCGCCATCGGCACCGGCCTTCTGCGCGCGCCCGAAGCGAAGATCCATCCGGCCTATGCCGAGCGGCTGGCCCGCAGCGAAGCCCACGAAACCATGATCACCCGCGCCTTCAGCGGGCGGCCGGGCCGCAGCGTAGCGACGGCCTATGTGCAAGCGGCAGCCGCTGCGGATGCTCCGCCAGCGCCGTATCCCGTCCAGCGCGGCCTGACGCGCGCCATGCGAGACGCAGCCCAAAAGGCTGGCGACGCCGATCGCATGCAACTGTGGGCCGGACAGTCGGCCAGGCTCGCCCGCAACGATCCGGCAGCCGCGATCATTCAACACCTGTGGCACGACGCGTGCCGGCTGTTGCCCTAGTTACTCGGGTGACGCAGAATCACCGCGCATCCTCCAGTTTCACGCTATAATCCAAATGACCGTGCCCAAGTATTCCATCGTCGTCCCCTTGCACAACGAGCAGGAGAACGTCACCGACCTCTACGATCGCCTGAAGGTGGTCATGGAAGCGCACGGCGAGAGTTTCGAAATCGTTCTCGTGGACGACGGATCGAACGACCATACCTTTCCCATGCTGCGCGAAATCGCAGCCGTCGACAGCCGCGTCACGGTAGTGAAGCTGCGCCGCAACTTCGGCCAGACCGCAGGCCTCGCCGCCGGCTTCGACCACGCGCGCGGGGAATACATCATCGCCATGGATGGCGATCTGCAGCACGATCCCGGCGACATTCCGCTGTTTCTGGAAAAAATTGCCGCCGGTTACGACATCGTCAGTGGATGGCGCAAGAATCGCGTGGACAATTTCTGGATGCGCCGCATTCCTTCCCGCGTCGCCAACTGGATGATGGCCAAAATCAGCGGCGTCGATATCCACGATTTCGGCACCACGTTCAAGTCCTACCGCCGCGACATTCTGGAACAGGTTCCGCTCTACGGCGAACTGCACCGCTTCATCCCGGCGCTGGCTTCATGGCATGGTGCGACTATTTGCGAAGTGCCCATCCGCAACGTGAACCGCGAGCGCGGAACCTCGCACTACGGCATCACCCGCACCTTCCGTGTGTTCTTCGATCTGCTGACCATTCGCTTCCTGCTGCGCTATCTGTCGCGCCCGCTGCATTTCTTCGGCGGCTTCGGGATGCTGAGCATCATGGCCGGAACCGGCGTCGTGCTCTGGCTCGGGGTAGAAAAATTCCTGCGCCACGTGCCCGTGATGGCGACGCACGGCCCGCTGATGATGGCTTCTCTCGGACTGCTGCTCGGCGGATTGAACCTGCTAGCCATCGGCCTGCTGGGAGAAATGCAAGTCCGTCACTACCACGAACCCAGCCGTCGCGCCCCCTACTCCGTAGACCGCGTCCTGCGCTCGCAAAACGAAGAGCACAGCGTCTCAGAATAATTTCCGATTTCCGATTTGCAATTGCCGATTGAAATCTAACGATCCGTGTAGGGACAGCCGCCTCGGCTGTCCAGCAAGCGCAGCGAGCGTAGCTGGTTACTTCATTCGGTCGTTCGTGACATGTAGCCCGGACGCCCTCGTCCGGGGTCGCGCGCAAAAAGCGCGCGATGAAACATCATGTCAACTCATCACTCCCACCGCGCCGCCGGCCGCCCGTTCTTCAGCCACACGATGAAATCCGTCGTCGGAGGCACACCACCCAGTTCCCGCAGCCGGGTCGCGTTCTGCCCGCGATGCCAGTGGCTGTGCATGGCTGCCTGCGTCAGCGCATGCCGCACGCTCACACGAAGCGGCGGCTGGAACCACGGAATCTCGACCGTCTCTTCCATGCGGGCTTCCTCCGCCGCGCGCACCATGGCAATCATTTCCGCGTGGCCCTGCTGCGCGTACTTCTTCAAATCCGCCATGCTGGCGAAGTCTTCAATCTTCTTGAAGCCAAACTGCGACGTGCGCGGTCCGGTCATCCACACATAGGCATATTGCACCTGATGAATGTGCAGCAGCCGCTCGCGGATGGCCTTGTCCTCCAGCGCCGCCGGATGCGCCTCAAATGCCCGCCAATGCTCCGCATCGGCCCACTCCTGATGCGCGTAAAGCTCGTCGAGATAAGTCATAGCAACTCTCAGTAACGCAGTGTCCAATAGTCTACTAGCTACCCACCTTGATGTACTCCTCTGTGCAACCCTGTGCCCCCTGTGGTTAAGGCTTTTTCCAACCACAGTGAACACAGAGGGGCACAGGGTAAAGAAGGAGGCAGGGCCGAACGGGCGTATAATTTACCGTTTGCCTTACGGGAGTTCCCCCATGGCACAGACCACCCAACACGAATTGCAGCTTGCCCACCGCATGTCGCGCCTGGGCACCGAGACTGCCTTTGAAGTTCTGAACAAAGCCCGCGCGCTGGAGCGCCAGGGCAAAAGCATCATCCATCTGGAAATCGGCGAGCCCGATTTCGACACGCCGTCGAACGTGGTCGAGGCCGGCGTCGACGCCCTGCGCAAAGGCTGGACCCACTACGGCCCCTCCGCCGGATTGCCCGAGCTGCGACAAACCATCGCTGACTACGTTAGCCGCACTCGCGGTGTGAAGGTTACCAGCGACGAAGTGGTTGTCGTCCCCGGCGGCAAGCCGATTATTTTCTTTTCGATCCTCTCGCTCATTGATGAGGGAGATGAAGTCATCTATCCCAATCCCGGCTTCCCCATCTACGAGTCGATGATCGACTACGTCGGCGGCCGGGCTGTCCCCATCCAGCTTCGCGAGGAGCGTGACTTCGCGCTCGACGTCGACGAACTGGCGTCGCTCATCAGCGACCGCACCAGGCTCGTCATCATCAATTCGCCTCAAAATCCCACGGGCGGCGTCCTCGAACGCCGCGACATCGAGCAGATCGCCCACGCCATCGGCGATCGCAACGTCATGGTGCTGTCGGACGAAATCTACAGCCGCCTGCTCTTCGACGGCGGCCAGCACTTCTCCATCATGTCCGTGCCCGGCATGCAGGAGCGCACTATCCTGCTCGACGGTTTCTCGAAAACCTACGCCATGACCGGATGGCGCATGGGTTACGGCGTCACGCGCGCCGACCTCGCCACGCACATGACCCGCCTGATGACCAACTCCAATTCCTGCACCGCCAGCTTCACCCAGGTCGCCGGGGTCGAGGCCATCAAGGGAGATCAAAGCTCGGTCGACCGCATGCGCGACGAATTCCAGCGCCGCCGCGACGTGTTCGTGGCCGGACTGAACAAGATCAAAGGTTTCTCCTGCCGCATGCCCAAAGGCGCGTTCTACGTTTTCCCCAACATCACGAAGACAGGATGGAAGTCAAAGCCGCTGGCCGACGCTCTGCTCGAGCAGGCCGGCGTGGCCGCTCTGTCAGGAACGTCATTCGGCAAGTTCGGCGAAGGCTACCTGCGCTTCAGCGTCGCCAATTCGCTGGAGAATCTGCAGCAGGCCCTCGACCGCATCGACCAGTGGACGAAGAAGAACCTCTAGACATGTAGGGACGGACGCATTCGTCCGTCCGGGGGGCGAAAGCCCGCGTTGAAATCAGGAAGTGAAGGCCGTCTCATGTTTTCTCCGCTGAAATTGCAGTACGGGCCCTTATTCCTCGTGCTTGTTCTTCTTTCTCCGGCGGCTGCGAGCGCCCAAACAAAGTCGCAAGAGATCTTTCCCGGCAAGTCGTGGACCCCCGCCTCCGCTGGGGTCGAAGCTGACTGGTCGAAAGACAAACTCGCCGCCGCCCGCGCCTACGCCGATTCGATTCAGTGTTCCGCCGCGATGATTGTCCAGGGCGGGGAAGTAGTCGACGCCTGGGGAGACATCGACAAGAAAATTGACGCCTACTCGGTTCGCAAGAGCCTTATCAGCTCGCTCTACGGAATTTACTCTGGCGAAGGTGTCATCGACATCAACCAGACCCTCGAACAGATCGGCATCGACGATACTCCCGATCCGCTTACCAAGGCGGAGAAGCAGGCGCGCGTGGTCGACCTGCTGCGGGCTCGCTCCGGCGTTTATCACCCGGTGGATTTTGAAACCGAAATCATGAAGAAGAACCGCCCAGCCCGGGGCAGCCATCCGCCGGGAACATACTTTTACTACAACAACTGGGACTACAACGTTGTGGGCACCATCTTCGAGAAGGAAACGGGAAAAAAAATCGGCGACGCCTTCTACGAGCGGATTGCCAAACCCCTCGGCATGGAAGATTTTCAGCCGGGCGACGTTTTTTACTTCGGAGGCCCCCTCTCGATCCATCGCGCTTATCACTTCGAAATCACTGCCCGCGACATGGCTCGCTTCGGCCTGCTGTACCTCCGGCATGGCCGCTGGAACGGCAAACAGATCGTGCCCGAAGCCTGGGTGGAAAAGAGCACGCATACCTCCGAAATGGTGACGGTCAATGGCATGGGCGAAGTTGGAGGCTATGAATATCTTTGGTGGGTGGAATATGGTGGCGTGCATTTTCCCGAAGCCACTCTGCCCGGCATGTTCTCTGCCCGCGGTGCCAATGGACACTATATCCTCGTCATTCCAACTCTCGACCTGGTGATCGTCACCCGCACCGATACCGATCCACCGGCTCGGGACGCCAAAACGCTTACGGAATGGGCCGACAAAGGTGTGCTCACCAAAGCCCAATTCGGTCATCTGGTGAAATTGATTCTCGACGCGCGCAGCGGCCACTGAATGCGCTCGCAGCTATGGACTCACAGACATGCCGAAGCGACAAAGCGCGCACAGTGGGCGAAGGAAAGTTTGTAAGTGACGCCGGTTCGTGTAGGGACGGACGCATTCGTCCGTCACCCGGTTCATGTAGGGACAGCCGCCCTCGGCTGTCCGGCGAGCGCAGCTCGCTGAGAGTTGAAACGCAGCCTCGATTCCAACCCCTACCCCCGCCTAGCGCTGCAAGAAGCAGACGCGATTCGTCCACTCCCAGGATGCCGCTTCGCTGATCAGGCTGCTCAAGGCCCGCACCAACGCCCCAACGTTGGACGGTGCTATGGTTTTTTCATCCACGAAAATTACACCCCCGTGATCTTGTCCTTGCTCAGTCCAGATTTTCAGCAGGGGAGGAATGGTTCGGCGATCATAGGTAACCAGAGTCAAATTCTGCCGGGCGGCGTGTTTGAGGCAAGCCGCGTCATCCTGCCCAAGGTACGCGCCTCCTTCCCATTCGGCCAGGCAATGAATCGCCATGCCGGAATGCCGTTTGCGAACACCCGCGGCGACGGCGGGTGAGATGTGTTCGTCGAGAAGGAGCTGGAGCATTTCAGCGCTTTCGGATCTTCCGCGCCACGAATACCTTCGCCTGCGGCAACATGCGCCGCACCGCGCTGAAGTCGGCCGCGGCATTTTCCGACAGAGCGGCTTCGATTTCGTCCGGAAACGCCGCCGCGTAGTTTGCCGCCGCGCCGACTTTGGCCTCCGGCCACCGCAGGTGTTTGGCAACGGCCCGGAGATTGTCCTTGTAGCTGCGCAATAAGAGGATGATCTCCCACACCGCGAGGGAGCTGCCCTGGATGCAGGCCTGCCGTCCCACGGATGAATCGCGAAAGTCGATAAAGGCAAATTCCGACCGCCGCAGTCCCTCCTCGACCAGCCGCGCACTGGCGTCGCTGGCGGTCCAGCCGTGCCGGCGCGCCATGCGCTGCAGACGCTGTCCGCTGTTGGAAGGCAGACGCATACTGACGACAACGGAACGAGTTGTATTCATGAGGCTGCTCTGTGTACAACGTAACTAGTGTAAGTATTGTAGCATGCGAGGCTAGAGCCCCCTGGTCACGTCAGATCGAGTATGCTGTACACCCACAGCGGCAGGGATTGGACCAGGCGCCCGCAACTCGCTGCCCAAAGATTTGCTATGAGAACGAAAGGTCCGAAGCCGAGTCGCCCTCACGCCCCCGGCTACGGTTTTCCCAAAGCCAAGAAAGGCTTGCTGCCGTGGTCTTGGGCCGAGCAGCGCCTGAAGAAGTCGCACAACTACTGGATCACCACGATCACCCCCACGACCGTCACTGCCGACGGCACGGAACCAGCCAAGCCTCACACCATGGTCGTCTGGGGCCTGTGGCTGGACGGACGCCTGCTATTCTCCACCGGCAGCAAGTCCCGCAAGGCCCGGAACCTCGCCGTCAATCCCCACTGCGTCGTCTGCACCGAGCGTGCGCACGAAGCGGTCATCGTCGAGGGCGTCGTCGAGATCGCCGACGTCGCCGCGCGCCGCAAACTCATCCCTGCCTACGAAAAGAAATACAAGTGGGATCTTTCCACCATGAAGGATGACTTGCTCTCCATGAAAGAACCGGTCTATGCTTTGCGCCCGCTCGTGGTGTTCGGCCTGTGGGAGAAGTACTTCCAGAGCAAATCCACGCGCTGGACATTCGACTAGGTCCATGTGGCGCGGGCGCTCCCGCCCGCGAACGCTGACCACAAGCAGCGAAGCCGACCCCTCTGCGAGATGGTTTCGAGACCTATCACCGATTTGGTGGCGAGCTTCTCGCGGGCAAGAGTGCCCGCGCCACACTTCAGAACACGCCCGGCAATAGCGCGGCAACCTGCAGGCCTGCAAAATGTTTTGTTATGTGCCCTTGTGTCACCCCATCGAGTGATTTCAATCACAGCCTACCCTGAGATCCTCGCGTAGCTTCGTCTCAGTGGATTTTGTGGGCGCTTGTGTCCTGGCGCAAAGGGGAAGCCATGGCCCTAATCGATTCTGCCACCGGGAAAGTTGTTCGCGAATACACCATTGCAGGCCTTGAAGACGCCGCCAACCTGATGCGTGGCTATGACCTGGTGGCCCTCTGCGCCGCCGGTTCCGGGCACGCAGGCGGAACCTTGTCAATCATGGACATCGCCGCCGCACTCTACCTGCGCATCGCCAACCATGATCCCAAAAACCCAGACTGGCCCGACCGCGACCGCATCATCTGGTCGACAGGCCACAAGGCCCCGAGCCTGTATCTAGGCCTGGCATTCGCCGGCTTCTGCCCCATCGACGACATTGTTACGCTGCGCAAGCTGAGCTCTCCCTATCAGGGACATCCCCACTGGCTGAAGCTGCCCGGTGTCGAAGCATCTACGGGCTCTCTCGGCCAGGGTCTGAGCATCGCCGTCGGCCTCGCGCTGGCCGCCAAACTCGACAGCAAGACGCACAAGATCTTCTGCATTATGGGCGACGGCGAACAGCAGGAGGGCCAGGTCTGGGAAGCTGCCATGGAGGCTGGTCACTACCACCTCGACAACGTGATCGGCATCATCGACTGCAATCGCCTGCAGATCGATGGCTGGGTCAAAGACGTCATGACGGTCGAGCCCCTGGCCGCCAAGTATGGCGCCTTCGGCTGGGACGTGCTGCGCATCAACGGCCACGATATGAATCAGGTTGTCGACGCGCTCGAGCAGGCCAGGGCCGTGAAGGGGCGTCCGGTCGTGATTCTGGCCGACACCGTGAAGGGCAAGGGCGTCAGCTTCATCGAAAATCAGGCAGGCTGGCACGGCAAGACGCCGAACTACGAAGAGCTGACCAAGGCGCTGGAAGAGCTCGGCCTGACGGCCCACATTCCGGTGCAGAAGCTGTTGGACAAAGCGAAGCACTATCAGACCGAAGTCGACCGCAAGCTCGAAGCTAAGATGCCGAAGTTCTCCCGCAACTACTGGTGGAATGCCGGCGACACGATGAAAGTCAAGATGGAGCCCACGCGCAAAGGCTTCGGCAAAGCGCTGTCCGATCGCGGCGACGACGAGCGCGTGGTCTGCCTGGGCCTCGACATCTCCGGATCGATTACCATCAGCGATTTCTATGCCGGCCATCCCGAGCGCAAGCCGCGCTGGATCAGCCTGGGCATCGCCGAGCAGTCGGCCACGTCGGCGGCCGCGGGCCTCGCCCGGGAAGGGAAGCTGCCGGTGCTGGGCACCTACGCCACCTTCGCCGCGGCTCGCAATCTCGACCAGATTCGCACCTCAGTGTGCTATGGCAACTTCAACGTCATGATCGCTGGCGCGCACGGCGGAGTCTCCGTCGGCCCCGACGGCGCCACCCATCAGGCCCTCGAAGACCTGTTCGCCATGGAGGGCCTGCCCAATATGTCGGTGGTCGTGCCCTGCGACATCGTGGAGACGTACAAGGCGACCAGCTATCTGCTGCTGCAACACAGAGGCCCGAAGTACATCCGCTTCGCCCGCGAAGCCACGCCCATTGTCACCGACGACAAAACGCCATTCGTCTTCGGCAAGGCCAATGTGATCCGCCTGCGCCGCGAAGGGCCAGACTTTCTGCAAGCGTTCGAAACGGTGCTGGCCGAGTCCTACAAGAACGAGCATGAAGACCTGAGCATCATCGCCTGCGGGCCCATGGTTCCCGAGGCCATGCGCGCGGCCTACATTCTCAAGCAGGATTTTGGGTACCAGACCCGCGTCCTCAACCTGCATACGCTGAAGCCGATCGACGCCGCAGCCATCATCCGTGCGGGGCGCGAGACCGGCGCCATCGTCACCGCCGAAGAACACCAGATCGGCGCGCTGGCCTGGCGCGTCAGCGCTGTCCTGACCGAAAGTGCCGAACTCTACGGCCTGCCCGTGATCACGGGAGCGATCGGCGTGAAAGACCGCTTCGGAGACTCCGGCGCGTCCTGGGAGCTGATCAAGGAATTCGAAGTCAGCGCGGAACACATCGCCCACAAAGCCGTCGAGCTGATGACGATCAAGAAGAGATCGGCGGTGCGTAAAGAAGAGCCGTCATTCGCGGGCGCGCGCTAGCTTTGTGTGGCGCGGGCACTCCTGCCCGCGAACTGCCGGGAGCCAGGGAATAGCCAGCTAACACCCGGACACCCGCGCAGACAGAGGGGTTTCCGCTGGTGGCGAGAGACGCGGGCAGGAGTGCCCGCGCCACACCCCCATTACTGCCACACGACCCGTTACTTTCGTTACCCACGCCGCACCCATCCTGTTACGCTTTCGATCGTTTCATCCACCTATAATTTTCATCAAGCCCACAGATCAGCGTAAGCGGAGCGAACATCGTCCGCCCGTGTGTCAGAACCGTGGTCCCACCGGAATGAACAAGTATTTCTACAAAACGGCCGCAGCGTCAGCCTGGATCTACAATCCCTGGCTTGACCTTATCGTCGGCTGTGGAGCGTGGTCAGCGCCGCTGCTGCTGGTTTCGTATTTTGCCGTGGCTTCCAGCGCCCGGACCTGGTCGATCGTCTTTTACATCCTCGCCTTCTTCTTCAACTATCCGCACTACATGGCGACGATCTACCGCGCCTACCATCGCGCCGAAGACTTCCACAAATACCGCGTCTTCACCGTGCACATCACGGCGCTGATGCTGCTGACGCTGGTGCTGTCGCATACCTGGCTGCGCATTCTTCCGTGGATTTTCACCATCTACCTGACCTGGAGCCCGTGGCACTATAGCGGCCAGAATTACGGCATCTTCATGATGTTCGCGCGCCGCGCGGGTGCCGATCCCGATAAAGCCACACGCCGGGCTTTATATGGCGCCTTCATCGTCTCGTATCTGATTCTGTTTCTCGGTTTCCACACCGGGCCGTCGAGCGACCCGCTGTTTCTGTCGCTCGGGATTCCAGCCCTGGTCAGCCGCTGGGAGCAGATCATCCTGGCGATCGCCTTCGTCGGCCTGTCGGCGTACGGTCTCTCGCGGCTGGCGCGCGAAACCGGATGGCGCAAGCTCACTCCGTCGCTCACGCTGTTTTCTTCGCAGTTCCTGTGGTTTCTGCTGCCCACCGCGATTGCGTTGCTCCGAGGCCTGGAGATTCCCCAGAACCGCTACAGCACGGGCGTGCTCGCGGTGATGCATTCGGCGCAGTATCTCTGGATCACCAGCTACTACGCCCGCCGCGAGGCCTTGGCCTCAGGCGTGTCCGAAAAAGCTCCGCGCAGTTGGCGTCCGCTGGCCTATTTCGGCGTGCTGGTCCTCGGCGGCATCGCGTTGTTCGTCCCCGGGCCGTGGCTGGCCAGCCGCGCCTTCCATCATGACTTCACCGCCAGCTTCCTGATCTTCACCGCGCTGGTGAATATTCACCACTTCATTCTCGACGGCGCCATCTGGAAGCTGCGCGACGGCCGCATCGCGTCTCTGCTGCTCAATTCACGCGAAAGCTTTGCGGACGCGGCGTCGCAGGCTGGCGGCCGCATCGCCGCCGCGGCGCGCTGGCTGGTTGGCGGCACCACCGCTGCCCGGGCGCTGCGCATGAGCGCGGCCGCGTTGTTGCTGGTATGGGGCACGGTCGACCAGGCACGCTACTATCTCGCTCTGCACTCCGACGACCTCCGCGACCTGCAGCGCGCGGCCGCGCTCGACGCCACCGACAGCGCTCTCGAGACCAAGATCGGCCGCAAGGCTCTGGACGTGGGCGACGCGAAACAAGCGGAAGCCGCGTGGCGGCGGGCCATGGCGGTCAATCCCGCCGACCCGGCGCCGCGCCAGGAATTGTTGCGCCTGCTCATCGACGAGAAGCGGCTCGACGAGGCGCTTACCCTCACCGACGCTTCTTTGAAGTACACACCCGGCGACGCGAATCTGCTGTTTGATCGCGGCCTGCTCGCCCAGCAACTCGGCCAGGCGGATGCGGCGCGCTCGGCCTGGCAGCAGGCTTTGGCCGTCGATCCCAGCCACTCGCTGGCCCGCCTGTATCTGGCCAACGAACTCGATCGCGAAGGCCAGGCGCGCGAAGCCGCCGCCGACTACGAAATGTTTCTGCAAGGGCTGGCTCACCAGTCCAGGCAAGCCCGGCCGGAGCCGGAAAAAGTCATCGCCATCGCGTTGCGCATGGCCGACTGCCAGGCTCGTTCGGCGCAGACCGAGCGTGCCCTGAAGTCCTATCTCCTGGCCGAGACTCTGGCGGCGCAGACCACATTGCCCAAGCTCGAGAGCATTGCCGACGTGAACGAAGCCTCGCTCCAGGCCCAGAGCGGCAAGCTGGACGACGCCTTGCAGCTCTACCAGCACGCCCTGCAACTCGACAACGCGGACGGCGACGCGAGCGCCGGCGCCCAGGATTGGCTCGCCTATGGCCGCTTTCTGGATGACGCCGGATTTCCCCCGCGCCTCGCCTATGCCTGCGTGCTGAAATCGGAAAGCCTGAGTTCTGCAACGTCGCAGCCGCGGCCCGATGCGGCGGCGCAGGACGCGACCCGCCAGCAACTGGAGAAGAAACTGGAAAAACAGCTGGGCGTCGAAGCCGCACAGCTGCGCCGCGATCTCACGTTCGCCGCCGGAGAAGCCTTGGCATTGCGGCGATGAACCGTAGCGCCGCCGTCCCGGCGGCTGTCGCGGGGGCGTCCCGCCCGCGCAGGCGAGGGCCAGAGGCCCTCGCGACAGCCGGCAGGATGCCGGCGCTACCCAGACCCGGAAAGCATCCGCCCCTCGGAACCCGGCATCCCACGAGCTAATTGACACTGTCGCAGCCGTGCTGAACAATCTGAGTATTCTCACAATCTGTTATTGGCTTCCCGAGTTACGGTAACGAACCAGGAGGAAGACGCTATGCCCGAAGAAGGCGAACATCTACACATGGAACATCAGTCGAACGCCGGCAAGTGGATTTTGACGATCGTGGCCATTCTGGTGGTCGCAGGTTTTGCCTACGGGCACTACGCGACCTACTCGTCGGTGAAGAAACTGACCAGTGATCTCAGCGCCAGCCAGGGCCAGATCAAAGAGCTGCAGAACCGCATGCAGACTGCCGAGGCGCAGGAAGAGACGCTGGCGCGCCAGTCCGGCATGACCAAGAAAGAACTGGGCCAACGCACCGCCGAACTACTGGCGGAACAACGCGCCACCGCCATCCGGCTGGAACAGGAGCAGAAGCAAGAGCAGGCGCAGATGGGCCAGGTCACGGGCGACATCGCCGGCGTGAAAACCGACGTGGGCGGAGTGAAGACTGACGTGGCCGCCACCAAAGCCGATCTCGAAGCGACCAAAGCCAAGCTGCAGACCGCCGTCGGCGATTTGACCGGCCAGAGCGAGCTGATCGCCACCACCCGCGCCGATCTCGATCTCCTTAAGCACAAGGGCGACCGCAACTACTACGAATTCACGCTGCTCCGGGGCGCCAAGCCGCAGCCGGTCTCCACCGTCAGCCTGCAACTCAAGAAGGCCGACGCCAAGCGCGGCAAGTTCACCATGAACGTGACCTCTGACGACAAGACGATCGAAAAGAAGGATCGCAACGTTGCCGAGCCCATTCAGTTCTACTCCGGCCGCGACCACATGCTGTTCGAGCTGGTAGTGTGGACCGTCGACAAGAACAAGGCCACAGGATATCTGAGCACGCCCAAGAACGCGCCCGTGCCGGTGACGGCGAATTGATTTTCGATTGGCGATTGCCAATTGCCGATTTGCGATTGCCGATTGCGGAGCAACGCCGCATCGGCTGGGTTTGAAAGGGCGCGGCTTCTAGCCGCGCCGTCCGTGGGACAGTTGTAGGCTATCGCGTTGGAAGATTCGTATCAGGGCATGCCTTCAGGCATGCCGCACCGGAAGCACAACAATTCTCACGGCTTTAGCCGCTGTAGCCGGGCGGCGGGCCGGCGGCTAAAGCCGTTCTTTTATCGGGAACGAGGTCGGCATCGCTGAAGCGATGCCCTGATACGAATCTCCGCTGGAGACGGACGAGATACCTGGGGCGAGGCCCACTGGGACAAGGAATCATGAACGGAGCGTTTTTCCCCGGCAGCCACATCCTGCTGCAGATCGTGCTGCGCACCGGCGTGATTTATCTGCTGGTGCTGATCGGGGTGCGCCTGAGCGGCAAGCGCGAAGTCGGGCAGATGACGCCGTTCGACCTCACGCTCCTCCTGCTGCTTTCGAATTCCGTGCAGAACGCCATGACCGGGCCCGACACATCGCTGGCCGGCGGCGCGGTCGCGGCCTCGACGCTGCTGATCCTGAACTACTTTGTCGCCGACGTCTCCGGTGCGAACCGCCGCTTTCGCCGCTTGATCCAGGGCCAGCCCTCTTTGCTGGTGCATGACGGCAAGGCGATCGAATCGCATCTGGCGCGCGAACACGTCAGCATGGACGAGCTGGACCGGGCCATGCGCGAGCACGGCATCGCCACCCGCGATCAGGTTGCGCTGGCCGTGTTGGAAGTGGACGGCTCCATCAGCTTCCTGAAGTACGACGAGATCAAACCCGACGCGAGCACCCATCTGGCGCGGCGCAGATTTATTCAGAAGAAACAGTAGGAGCAGGCCAGGTTTGCGGGCGCTGCACCGGAATTGGTGCGGTCCCGTCCAACGAGCTGATTCGGCGTGCTTTAAGCGGCAGGAATCATGTGGATAATAGTTGCTGTAAATACCTTGTAATCAATAACTTAATTTCAATCGTTAAACCGATTTAGCAAGCCGCTGCCATGCGACAAAATCCGGCCCATGCTCAGGGTCGACCTGCAAGCTTTCGAGCCGCCTGGCGGGCAGCAAATCGCCGCGCGGGGCATTTCTTGAAGCGATCCGCACCTGACCGACGACGAAAGCAAACCATCTACATCACTAAGACGTGGAGTCCCAGAGAAACGCTCAGCTTTTGATCGTCTCCGTGTTTCAGTGCCTCCGTGGTGAATACGCTCTACTCGATCTTCACAAATTTCAGGCACACCGGCGCGGGCACATCTAAGACTTTCCCTGTGGGAGTAAGCCGCCCCGTCTTCTGGTCGATGCGGAAGACCTCGATGTTGTTCGACTCCGAGTTTTCCGCGAAAAGAAGATTGCCCGTGGGATCGATGGCGAAGTGCCGCGGGGTCTTACCTTGCGTGGGCGTGATCTCAACCAGGGTCAGCGTGCCTTTGTCGTGGTCGATGGCGAAGACGGCAATGCTGTCATGCCCGCGGTTGGAGGCGTAAAGAAAATTCTGCGAGGGCAGGATTTCGATCTCCGCATCCTCGACGTGCCCCGAAAAATCCTTGGGCAGAGTGGAAATGGTCTGCAAAGTGTGCAGCTTGCCTGCATCATTCGCGAACACCGTCACCGTGCCCTTGATTTCGCTGACCACATAGGCGAACTTCCCATCGGCGCGCAGCGCGAAATGGCGCGGTCCGGAACCGGGGTCGAGCTTGGCGAACGGTGGATCGTTGGGTGTCAGCGTTCCTTTGGAGGCGTCAAACTTGTAGACCAGCACTTCGTCCAGGCCGAGATCGTCGACGAAGGCGAGCCGGTTGTCGGCCGAGAGATCGATCGAATGCGCGTGCGGCGCCCCCTGCCGCTCGGGGTCCGCGCCGTGGCCGGTGTGTTGTACGAACGCCGAAGCCTCGCCGAGCGACCCACCTGGCTTGATAGGGAACACAGCGACGCTGCCGCCGTCATAGTTCGCCACCAGCACATACTTTCCGGTTCGATCAACGGTGATATAGCACGGGCCAGCGCCACGCGACGCCACTTCGTTCAGAAATGTGAGCTTGCCGGTCGTCCGGCCGTCCTTGTCATGATCAATCGAGAACGCGCTGACCCCTCCGCTGTTCGGGCCTTTGTAGTTCGAGACCTCGTTGACCGCGTAGAGAAAACGCCCGCTGGGAGCAACGGCGACGAAAGACGGGTTGGTGGTTTCCGCCGCCACGCCGAGCGGCGTGACCTCACCCGTCGCGGGGTCGTAACGGTATGCGTAGATGCCTTTGCTCTTGGTGGCCTTGCCGTCATCCTCGGTGTAGGTGCCGACGTAAAAGAGATACTTGCCTGGCCTGCTCGCTTGCGCATGGCACGTCGTGACGGCCATCAGTGCGAAAACGATCGTCGAAAGGAACCGCACTTTTTTCATCCCGCTATGAGAGCGCAGGCCGGAGGCTTCGTGCAAGCGGCGGATTCATCTGGTGAGAATGTAGCCCCGGACGCCTCGTCCGGGGAAAGCAGGGCGGAAACTTCGGAAACAGAAAGACCGACACGCTCGCTTCGCGTCGCTGGGCGGACGAGGCGTCCGCCCCTACGCAAGGCGCGGGGCTACTTTGTCAGTACCACGGGCAGGGACTGGTCGTAGGGCTGAATGGAAACGCCGGTCGACTGGCGCTGATTGAACGCATCGAGCGTGACGGGAAAGGCCACGATGATGGTGCGCTGGACGGATTCCCCGGGTTGAATTTTGGTTTCGGGAGGGAGCGCCGGTTGCGATCCGTTCTTGAGCGAGGGGAAGGCTTGAAAGTAGCGGTTGAAATCGATCGCCGAGACCGCTTCGGCCGTGAAGTCTCCGCTTGCGGTCTTGATCGTGCTCTGCAGGCTGAGGACGTAGAGAATCTTGTCGCTGGTGTTGTGCAGGGTGAAAGTGAGCGCGACCATGGTCGATCCCTGGCCGGGTATTTCGACCGCGACCACGTTATCGAGCGAGCCCGCGGCCTGCGGCTTCGCGCGTTTCACAAACGACGCAATCAGGATCACGACCAGGACCGCGCCAATTGCGATCAGCACGATTTTGGCGGGCGGAAGATTTTTCTTGGCCGTGCCGTACTCTTCGCCGATGTTGATCGTCGGCCCGGCGGGAGTGGATGGCGCTGTGGGTTGCGGACTCGGCGGAGGTGCGGAAGTCGGATCGGGCATGGGAAGGGTCCTTGCCGATTCTACGCCTGCGCAGAGAACAGAAGCGAAGAGCGGCTCCCAGACAAGTGCGGCAGATTCCCTGAGGCTGTTCTTTGCGTCCTTTGCGGCGTTTCCTTCGCGAGCTTTGCGGTAAAAGCTTTTGACCGCAAAATTCGCTAAGAACTGCCGCAAAGTTCGCGAAGAAGCCCGCTTATTCGTTTGTCATTTTTGCCGGATCGCCGACTGTTGCTTGAGCCGGCATCTGTGCCACGACCTTCAGATCGCGGTCGCCGCTGTTCCACACCTGCTCGCGCACTGGCCGCGGCATGATCACGCAGCCGTGCGACGCGCGGCCGAGCGATTCGATCGAATCTCCGTGCACGAGGAAGCCGCTGCGGCCAAAAGTCTCGGTTGTGGGCGCAGGCTTGAGCGCCAGGACGTAGGGACCGTGATCATGTGTGTTGACGGGTGGGCCGGCGATGGTCCAATCGCCTCGCGGGATCGGTCCGACGTTCGGAACCTGCTGCATGGCGGGGTTGTTTTTACCCACGCCTGCGCCGGAATAGCCGTTGGCGACATGCTTGCCGTCTTGTTGCAGCTCGCCTGTTTTTTGCGCGTACGTCCAGGCCTGGGCGTGGAGGTCGCCGATGAATAGATCGTCATGGATCACGTTTGCATCTCCTCTGGTGATTTAGCGCAGTATGGGAGAGCGCAAAACGTGAGTAAAGGTTATGTGAACATGCGAACGACAGGAAACTGTGGAAAAGTCGTGATCCTCCAGACGGAGAAGAACGTCAGGAACGTCAGGATCGTCAGGACCGGTGCCGTCCCTGGCGGGACTCGGTTCCTCTTTTGTTGGCTGACCCGGGGCTTACGCCCCGGGCTAATGAATTCCGTCCCTTCGGGACTGGATTCGGGCGCTGCCGCGTTTTGTTATCACCGAAAATCTGCAGATCACTCGAAATCCGGCATCACCTATCACCGGGAATCCGGCATCAACGTGGAGCTGCGGCCGGGGAGCCACGAATGGTGATGTCAGTTAACTCTAGCCGCGAAACGGCGGCATTCATTAGCCCGGGGCGTAAGCCCCGGGTAGGCCGACACAAACGGGACCGAGTCCCGAAGGGACGCCACTCAGACCTATGTATCCACAGGATCGTCGCGCCTACCACCCGTGCTTAATCGCCTTGGCGAACTTCAGCGGGGACAATGTGTTCAGCACATCGTCTTTGGTAAGCCACGCCCGCCGCGCTTGCAGGATGCCATAGCGAATCTTCTCCATGTGCGAGGTGTGGTGCGAGTCGGTGTTGATGACGATCTTCACGCCCTGCTGTTTGGCCTGGCGCAGGTGCACGTCATTGAGATCGAGCCGGTCAGGATAGGCGTTCAGCTCCATCGCGACTTTATGCTTCGCCGCAGCCGCCAGAATCGCGCCCATGTCGAAGTGATAGGAATCGCGGCGCAGCTGGATGCGACCAGTGGGATGTCCGATCAGTGACGTATTCGGATTCGCGATTGCCTTCAGCAGGCGGTCGGTCATCTTGGCCGGCTCCTGATTGAAGACCGAATGCACGCTGGCGATGACGATATCCATTTGCGCCAGCACGTCGTCGGAAAGATCGAGGTCGCCGTCGGCGAGGATGTCGACTTCGATGCCGGCGAAAATCGTGATGCCGTCGATTTGCTTGCCCGCGGCGTGAATCCGCGCGATGTGTTCGACGGCGCGCTTGTCGTCGAGGCCGTTGGCGAAAGCGAGATTTTTGGAGTGGTCGGTGATGGCGATGTATTTGTAGCCTCGCGCCTTCGCGGCCTCGGCCATCTCGGCGATGGTGTTCTTGCCGTCGGTTTCGACGGTGTGCATGTGCACGTCGCCCTGCAGGTCTTTTTCTTGGATCAGGCGGGGCAGAGCGTGCTTTTCGGCGAGATCGATTTCGCCCAGGTTCTCGCGCATCTCGGGCGGAATGTAGTCGAGGTCGAGCTTGGCGTAGATCTCTTCTTCAGTTTTACCCGCGACCGGTTTCTCGCCTTCGAGCGTGGCCAGGCTGTATTCGTTGAGCGTGTATCCCTTCCTGAGGGCGCGTTGACGCAGGGCTACACCGTGGGCTTTCGATCCCGTGAAATATTGCAGCGCTGAGCCGTAGGATTCTGGCGGCAAAAGGCGCACGTCGACCTGCATGCCGTTGCGCACGCGGAAGCTGATTTTGTTGTCGCCGCTGGCGATCACGTCCATGAGCGGCGGGTATTTCGCGACGTGGGCGATGGCCTTCTGGCGTCCTTCTTCCGTGGTGCAGGCTTTGCCGGTGACGAGGATGTCGAGATCGCCCACGGTTTCGCGTCCGCGGCGCAGCGAGCCGGCCGGCGTGATCTTTTCGATGCCGGAGAACTGGCGCACGTAGGCGGTCAGCTTTTCGGCTTCCTCTTCGGCGGCGTCGATGAGGAATCGTCCGCCGATGCGGCGATAGTCTGCAATGGCCTTGAGCAGCTTGGCTTCGTGCTTTTCGCCCATGCGCGGGAGTTCGCGAATTTTGCCTTCGCGCGCCAGCTTCTCGACGCCGTCAACGTCGCTGACCTTGTAGGCGCTCCAGATGAGCGCGATCGTCTTGGGGCCGAGGCCCTGAATCTTCAGCAACTGCAGCATCGAGGGATGATATTTTTCGAGCAGTTCAGCCTGCACTACGAGCTTGCCGGTGTCGAACAGTTCTTTCAGATTCGCCAGCATGCCCTTGCCGATGCCGGAGATGGCGAGAACTTTCTTGGGGTCGGCGATGATGTTCTTGATCTGCTCGGAATGATTCTCGATGGCCTGCGCGGCGTTGCGATAGGAGCGGATGCGAAACGAATCCTGCGCGTCGATCTCGAGCAGGTCGGCGGTCTCGTAGAGAATGTTGGCGATGGCCTTGTTGTCCACGGCTAGAGCTTAAGCGCCGTCGCGCGCATCCCGCAAGGAGCCGCGGACAAGTCTACGAAGCCTTGGTGACGTTGGCGGCTTGCGGACCTTTTTGGCCCTCGGTGATTTCGAACTCGACCGGATCGCCTTCCTGCAGGCTCTTGTAGCCTTCGGAGGTGATGGCGCTGTAATGAACAAAAACGTCCGGGCCATCGGCGCGACCGATAAACCCATAACCCTTGGCGTTATTGAACCACTTGACGGTTCCTTTCAGACGTTCCACGTGATCCCCCTCTTTCCGCACGCCCCCGAAAAGGGGGCCCAGGGGCATGCTCCCACAGCCAATAGGATGCATTGTGGAGCGGGAGGGTAGGGCTGTCAAGAAGCTGGCAAGAAAATGTGGGGGCCAGCAGGGATTCGGGTCGGATGCCGGGGCGGCGGGCATCGGGGTTCTTCGCGTACTTTGCGGTAAAAGCTTTTGACCGCAAAGTTCGCCAAGGAACGCCGCAAAGGCCGCGAAGAAAAGCGTGGCTGATTTCTCAACGTTCCTTCCGGCCCTGCGTTCCTGTGCGTTGGGTGTGCGCCAGCCAGAGCACGGACGAGATCGTCTTGGCGTCGCGGATGGTGCCGCTGAGCGCCATGCGCAGGGCCTGGGGCAGCGGAACCATCCGTAAGTAGATCCGCTCATCTTCTTCCGGCTGGGCTTCGCCTGCGCGCAGGCCCTTGGCCAGATAGACCGACATGATCTCGGCGACGAATCCGGGCGTGGCAAAGAACTTCAGGATGCGCCGCCAGCGTCGCGCGGTGTAGCCGGTCTCTTCCAGCAGTTCGCGCTTGGCCGCGGCCAGCGCGGGCTCGCCGGGATCGATGCGGCCGGCGGGAAGCTCCCACAGGTAGTCGTTGGCGGCATGGCGGTATTGGCGCTCCAGCAGAATGCGGGGTGGATTCGCGGAATAGTCCACGGCCAGCACCACCACTGATCCCGAATGGCGAATCACGTCACGTCGGGCGCGAACGCCGCCGGGTTCTTCCACTTCGTCGGTGGTGACGGAAAAGACTGGCCCGCGATAGATGGTGCGGGAAGAGATGACGCGTGCCTTGGATTTGCCGCGGGCAACTTGGGAATGAGAGCGCTTGGCCATGAAAACAATATAAAGCACGAGGTTCACAAGCACGGCGTTCGGTGCCGGGTAAGGGAGGCGGCTGCCGGAAGCCATTCTGCTATCCTGCCGAACATGGCTGCCAAGCCGCGCATCGCGATTGTGGGAGCGGGGAATCTGGCCACGGCGCTGGCCGTTTCGCTGCAGCGGGCTGGGTATGGGATCGAGGCGATCGTTGCGCGTCCGAACGCAACATCGTTAACAAAGGCGCGGCGGCTGGCAAAGCAAGTCGACAGCCGCGCGGTGACGGGTCTGGCGGGGGCGACTCGCGCCGATGTGGTCTGGTGGTGCGTGCCGGATTCTGAAATCGCCCGCGCCGCTCGCGCGGCCGCTGCGAAAATCGACTGGGCAGGGAGGGTCGCGTTGCACTCCAGCGGTGCGCTGACCAGCGATGAACTGACCTCGCTGCGCCGGCGTGGCGCGGCGGTAGCGTCGGCGCATCCGCTGATGACGTTTGTGCGCGGGGCGTCCTCAGCACGATCGCGGCCAACGCTGGCGGGCGTGCCGTTCGCTGTCGAAGGGGATGTCAGAGCGGTGAAGGTGGCGCGCGCGCTGATCGTGGCTGTGGGCGGGCAGACCTATGCGATTCGCAAGCGGGACAAAGTGGCGTACCACGCCTGGGGGATGTTCGCGTCGCCGCTGGTGGACGCGCTGTTGGCCGCGACGGAGCGCGTGGCCGCCGCGGCGGGAGTGCGGCCGAAAGAGGCCCGGCGGCGCATGATTCCCATTCTGCTGCAGACGCTGGCCAACTACGCATCGTTCGGCGCGGCGGGCGCGTTCAGCGGGCCGATCGTACGGGGCGACGTCGACACCGTGCGGAAACATTTGCGCGTCTTGCGCCGCGATCCGACGTTGCTCGACGTCTACGCCGCGCTGGCACGTTCGGCGCTAGAGTATCTGCCGGCGAAGAAAAAAGAAGAGATCAAGAAACTGCTGCAGTCCGATTCGCGTTCAACCGCAGGAAAGAAACGACCGTCAGGCGCTGTAGCGCACACTCCATCACGGACTTGATGGCACGAGTGAACTCGTGCCCTTCCCGTTATCTTCTATCCTGCAGCTCTCTTGCAGCTTCTCAGGTCAGGCTGCTTCCCAACCCTTCCCAACCTCGACCCGCAACGCATAGATAAGCAGCGCCAGCACAGCGAACGGGAACGACGCTGCGGTGCGGATGGGCAGGGCAAAGATTGTGGTCGAAAGAAATTGCTGCGGCGTTAGCAGCGGGCGAAGCACAAGCAACGCAAAGGCCGCGGCCCACGGCCAGAAGAGAACGACCGCGCCGACGATGACCAGAATGCGCGGCACGCCCCCGGCATCGCGCAGTTCGCGCCAGTGCCGCAACAGCAGAAAAATCCCAGGCAGCAGGATGACGTGGTCGTAGACAGCCTGTCCGGGCACAATCGTGATGGACGAGATGGCGAGCAACAGGCTGAGCGTCAGCCAAAACCGCGTTGAGCCAGGCGTGGCGTCGCGGGCACGCCAGGCGAGTGCCGAGGCGACGAGCACCAGCAGCACGAAAATCACGAGCGTAGCTGGCCCGGCGGCGCGCGGGCCCAGCGGCGAGGCCAGCACCTCACGAATCAGCGGCGGCCGGGTGTAGCCGTGGTAGGCGACGAGCGTATGGATCCAGGATTGGATCCAGCGTGGCCAGACCAGAAGCGATCCGGCGAGCAGCGCGGCGGCAATCGAAAAGAAGCCGATGGAGAAGCGCTTGCGGGCACGCCAATCGCGCGCGGCCCAGAGTAAAAGATAGAGAATCAGCAGCAGGGTCATCTGCGGCTTGATGGTGGTCAGAGCTATCAGAACGCCGGAGAGCAGCAAGCGGCCGCGCTCGAGTGCGAGGATCGCTGCGGCCAGAAGGAATCCCACGAGCAGGCCGAGTTGCCCGGCGTACAGAGCTTCGAGTACGGGGTAGCTGGTGAACGTCAGCAGAAAGATCACGGCCAGCCAGGCCGGGTGGAGTTGCCAGGACATCGCCCGCAGCCAAAAGAGCAGGCTCGCGAAAGTAACTCCGACGAGGACCAGGAGCACCACGATGCGCGTCTCGGGGAAGGGCAACTCGGCGGAGGGCCAGAACAGCAGATCGGTGAACGCGGGGTAAGGGAAGACGCGACGGTCGACCGGGTCGGTTGGAATGCGGGGATCGAGCGGACGGCCGAAGAGGCCGGTCTGGATTTCGCGGGTCGTGGCTTCGCTATAGAGATCGCGGCGTCCGTCCAGCGCCTGGCGCGAGGTCAGCCAGACCTGGTAGAAATCGTTTCCGAACGAGTAGCCGTTGCCCAGGCCGCCGGCCGCGCGCACGCGCAGCACGCCGGGCATGAACAGTCCCTGATGGTAGTAGAGCATCGAGGCGGAGCCGAGGAGCGCCAGGCAAAGGGCGAGAACTGCGCGGGAGGGGCGATGGTCGGGAGGGGCTGCGGGCATCCGTTAGAAAGATGAGTCAGCGAATTAAAGCACGGCGCTGGACTTCGGGCAAAGCGGCGTTAAGGACGCTAAGGAAAACGGAGACGCCGAGAGAAGAAGGCCCCGGGTTTTCTTTGCGGCCTTCGCGGCATTTCCTTCGCGTACTTTGCGGTAAAAGCTTTTGACCGCAAAGTTCGCTAAGGAACGGCCGCAAAGTTCGCAAAGAAAGCCTGAAGCCACGATGCGCTTAGCTTGACGTGAAGATGTGTCCCAGCTTTTCTTTTTTTGTCTTCAGATACTCTTCGGCTTGCGGGCTGGGCGTGACTTCGCAGGGGACGCGCTCGGCCACGCGCACGCCGGCGCGTTCGAGAGCCTCAACCTTATCGGGATTGTTCGAGAGCAGGCGCACGCTGGTGACGCCGAGCGCCAGCAGAATGCCGGCGGGCAGAGCAAAGTCACGCTGGTCGGCCTTGAAGCCGAGGCGCTCGTTGGCCTCGACGGTGTCGAGTCCGGAGTCCTGCAGTTCGTAGGCGCGCAGCTTGGCCATCAGGCCGATGCCGCGCCCTTCCTGCTGTTCGTAGATCACGATGCCGGCGCGCTCGCGGGTGATCATCTCCAGCGAAAGTTCAAGCTGCTGGCGGCAATCGCAGCGCAGAGAATGGAAGACGTCGCCGGTCAGGCACTGCGAGTGCACGCGCACCAGCGGAGGCTGCGCGTGGATGTCGCCCATGACCAGCGCGACAGCTTCCTCGACGCGCGGGCCGGCTCCGTCGCCATCGCCAACCTCCTTACTGAAACCGTAGATGCGGAAGTCTCCCCAGCGCGTGGGGAAGTCGGCGGATGCGATCTGGCGAACAGCGTTGCTCACTGATTGATTATCGCAGAGTTCGCCGAGAACAGCCCCGCAGAGAACGCCGAGGGAAAAGGAAGGAAAAAGGGCCGTCCAAGCTACGGCCCCTCGAGCTAGATTACGTCGCGCAGGGTTTTCGTCTCGAGCACGACCGTGTTGTTGCTGGCCTGGCCGACGGCGTAGAGCAGATCCACCGACTGCGAAGACAAGAACAAGTTGGTCGGTCCCAGCAGCTGAGTCGTACCCTGGTTGATGGCCACGGTGTAGGCGCCAGCCGGGAGATTGACGTCGAGGAACCCGCCTGCCTTGACCGCGAACGTGGACACCTTCTTGGTATCGGTGTTCTCGAAGACAACGTCGACCGCGGCCGAATTCGCGCCCAGCGCAAACAGCACGCGGCTGAGGTTCGGAGTCACGGGCGCCAGTTTGTTGGTGAACGTCAGCAGGGTTGGCGTGTTGTCGGCATCAAGCGTGAGAACCGCCGAGATGTCGGTCTTGGCTTCAATCTTCACCGAGGTGTCGATCAGTGGAGTGTTGCTGCAGGGCGCCAGCGAGTCGGCAATGCTGACCTTCACGCTATAGGTTCCGGGAAGGAACGTCAGCGGGCCTACGATGGTTCCGAAGGCAACGCCGCGCGCGTAGCAAGCCTCGTCGTTGATCAGAATGTCCACAGGAAAGGCGGGATCGGAAACAGTGGCGAAATCTCGTCCGGCAATTCCCTGAACAATGTACATGGAGGAGGCGAAGCTGGCCGTGCTCAATGTGGCGCAGAGGAGGGCCAGCCCTAGAATCATGCGAGTGCAGTTCTTCATAATCGGTTCTCCTTAAGTGGTAGAGGTGGCTATTGGCCCAATAGCCAGCATTGATGGTGACGAGCGCCGCTCTATAACTATTTGCTAAACGTTGCCGAGAGTGTTCCGCTCTCGGTTAGCTGAAACCCAGATGGTGTGCGGAAGTTTTGAATCGCGGGAGAAATTCATCGCAGTGAAATCTCTTGCACAGCCGAAAAAGAGGAATGACTCCAGTGGAACGGCTGTAATCAGCCTTTGGGTTTGATCAGGCTTCGATTTGATCAGCCCCGCGACTTGAAAGGGAAGACGGCATCGTACTTGGAAGCGATGGGCCGTCCATTGTGCGTGGCGGGGTGGAAGCGCCAGCCATCGAGCGCCGCCAGGCACTTGTTGTCGATGTCCGGGCCCAGGCTTTGCAACACAATCTTGCGGACGATGGCTCCGCGTTCGTCGATGGTAACTTCGATTTTCTCGATGCCCGGCGACTCGGGCAGTTCCCAGGGATAGACAACCGGATCAGTCAGTGTCTCGGGGATGGCGGGACGAATCTCGTCGCCAAAAAACTGGCCGTTGCTCAGCGTGCCATAAGGCAATCCCGCCTGCGCGCCATGGCCGAGGGCGGAAAGCGTTTGTGTTTCGGCTTTGTCCTGCGCGTCGGCGCGAGTGATGGCTTTCTGCGGCGGTGATACTTTGGCCAGTTGTGCGGGAGCTTTCCACGTCAACTTCTCGTGGCCGACGCGCTCATGGCGGTAGCGTTGGGTCGCGCTGTCGGAAGAAGAGTGGGTGCTGTCGTCGTGAGTTACGCTCGGCCAAACCAGGCGCGTGACCGAATTGCCGTTTCGCCCCAGAGCCACCGAAACCGGATTGAGCAGCATGGGCTCGGGCTCATGCAGCCACCAGGCCAGCACCACGGCGTGCAGGGCAACCGAACCCAGGCGCAGCCAGCGCTGTCGGCGGGCGGTCACGGAACTCAGCTGCTCGAACATTCGTCAGGGAACCCCAGATCTACGGACACCAGTCTACTGACACCAGTCTCTTGCCACTAGTTAGACGCAACGGTGGCGAGTTCGTCAAGATGATTTCGGGGGGTGCGTTGTCTGGTGAGTACCTGTCAGGTACGGCTTTCCACCACGAAGGACGCTAAGGTTCACGAAGGAAACCCGCATGCCTCGCTGGCTTGGAGCTATTCGCGGGCGGCTGCTAAAATGATCAGGCAGTTCACCATCCAACCAGTTCCCGGGGCTATAGCTCAGCTGGGAGAGCGCATCGTTCGCAACGATGAGGTCGTCGGTTCGATCCCGACTAGCTCCACCAAAGTTCCACGCAGGGTCCATCCCCTCCTACCAGTGCTGCGATCGGCATTCCGGGTCAGGATTTCGGCCGTACATGGGCGCGGATCAGACCCGCGGCGGCCGCGACTAAGTCGGCGTTATCACGGGCCGGCTTGCCATTGGGCAGCAGCGTGATGTCTTCGAGCCCGGTGCGGATGCCGTGCCCGCGCTCGAGTGCGCGTCGATTGACTGCCCAACACGCGATCCCATATCCATGGTGAACCTGCTCCAGCGTGATGCCCGCGGACAACAAAATGGCTTCCATCCCGGCGGCGTGCTGAACCGCAACGTCAGGATCTGCGTCCAGCGGCTCGATCAGAACGCGGCGACAGCGACCTGCCAAGCCCGAGAGCACGAAGGCACGCGCGTCTGCAATGCTCAGCAATCCCGCCTCGATGCCGACGCCCCGGGACAGCAGCAAGTCGCAAAGTTCGATGATGCCCGGTTCGCCCTGGTTCGCACTGACAAGGTCCGGCATTTCCTCCCATGCCTCGACGATACGGAAGCGCTCTTCCGGATCTGCAACAATCGCCGCTGACGTTGTTAAGGAAATCGGAGTCTCAGGGGAGCCAGCTCGAATTGCGCGCAAGACCTTGGCGCAAGCGACGCCGTCGAGAGTTTCGCGGGCGGCCTCGTTGAAGGCATGAACATGCACGGAGTGGGCGCCGGCGTCCACCGCTGCGCGCGCCGCTTCCGCGATCGCCGCCGCCGTGCGCGGCGCGGCGGGGTGAATGCGGTCGCCGTTCAGGGCGGCTTGCAGGAAAATGATCGGCGGCACTTCCTTCGACCCTCCTTTCGCTCCTCCGGGCATGGAACCACTATTCACCACCAAAGAGGTTATCAATTCTAGTTTCCGCGAGGGAGGCTTGTACGCGCGTGCGCCAGGGCGCGGCCTGGGTTTGTTCGTCGACAACAGCCCCCGCTCGACCGAGGTTCCCGAAATGGGAAGCGGCGAGAAGTGGCACGAACGTGCCAGTGAGAACCTTTCTTCCCTGTGAAGAAGATTGCAATATCGCCATGGCTTCAGACTATCCGCCAACCTGCGAGGGATGACCGGCGGTTACTGAAGTGCCATAGGGGCGGCCAAGGTTGAGGTGTTCCGACATGCCCTGCGGGCACGCTAAATGCTTTCCCTGCTGCGTATTGCGATGGGCTGCGAGTGCCAGGGCGAACTCCCGCCAGCCCCCGCCCACGCGCAATTGGCGGTGGTAAGGCGATTGCACATACCGGGACACAGATCTGGCATCGTCCACCAGAAAGGACGCAAATGAGGAAAACCATCAGCACCGTGGGAAGGGCGTTCGTTATGGCGCTTGTCCTGGTTGCGCCCGTGGTGGCGCAGGATCAGTTGCAAGCCGTGTCCGGGAGCGGGAGTCCGGGCTATTCAGGAGCGATCGGTTATAACGCGCCTGTAGAACGGGGCAAGATGCAAGCCGCACCGACACCGGCCGCGGAAGGCGCGAACATTAATTTCAGCGCCGGCTACAGCTCCATGCGGATGGCCATTCCCGGCGCGGGACATGTCCTGCTGAATGGTTTCAATGCGAGCGGAACCGCCGACCTGCGGGCCAACCTGGGCGCAACGGCGGAGGCCAGCTATGCACGCGCTTCCAACTTTCTCGGCACACCGCACAGCGGATTTGTCGCGACCCTGCTCGCCGGTCCGGTTTTCTATCCCTTCGAGCACAGGAACACGCGGGTGTTTCTGCACGGGCTGGCCGGCTTCGGTATGGTGGATGGGGCGGAACCGCTGACCGGTCCCGATTTCCGGCACGGGTGGTTGCGGCGTCCTGCGTACGAAGCAGGCGGCGGATTCGAACGTCCGCTGACCGGGCCGTTCGGGCTGCGCGTGAGCGCCGACTACGTGCGCACTGCATTCTTCGACAAAGCCGGCACCGTGCAAGGGCAGAACAATATTCGCCTCGGTATCGGCCTGGTGTTTCCGTTCCGCCAACGGTGGACTGGAAACTACGTTCAGCCGTAAACACGAATCACTTCTGAGTCTCGCGATGGGGCGGTCCGCAGAACGGATCGCCCCTTCGGTTTTTGGGCGCCGTTGTTGCGCACTACGGGACCGCGCTTTCGTGTCAAAACAGGGCCGCGTCCGAATTTCACCACGAAGGACACTAAGGACACGAAGGAGGTCAGCGACATTTTTGCCTTCGTGCAACTTCGTGTCCTTCGTGGTTTGTCGATTTAGGGCACTAAACAGCGAACGAAACCCAGCCTGAGAGTGATATGATCGGCTGTGAGCGTCCTTCGACTCGACCTTCGCCGTTACATCTGTGAGCGGCTGGCTCCCTCCGGACTCTAGTCTCCATACAAGCCTGCGCATTGTATGCTGAGTGTCTTCTCGGCTTTCCATCTCAACCGATAGGTCTCTGAGCCGAGACTTCGCGCCGGGCGCGATCAGTCCGGCTCGATCCGGGACCTGCGAGACAAATTCTTGAAGCGAGGGATTCTTATGAAACTACTGGTGATTGGTTCAGGCATGATGGGATCGGCGGCCGCGTTTGATATGGCGCGCACGCCGCAAGTGGATGCGGTCACGCTGGCTGACAGCGACTCCCGGCGGGCGAGGGAAGTTGCCGCGCGGGTCAATCGTATTACGGACGACAAAAAAGTCCGCGCGGTCACGCTGGACGCGAGCGACCAGAAAGCCGCCGCCAAATTGATGCGCGGACATGACGCGGCGCTGTCGGCGGTGCCGTACTTTTTGAATCTTGGGCTGGCGCGCGCGGCGGTGGAAGCACGCTGCCACTTCGCCGATCTGGGCGGCAACAACACCGTGGTGCGGCAGGAACTGGCGCTCTCAAAGAAAGCTGAGCAACGCGGCGTAGCGCTGGCGCCCGACTGCGGGCTGTCGCCGGGAATGGCGTCGATTCTGGGCGGCGAACTGGTGCGGCGGCTGGGCGGGCATGCGGACGCGCTCCGCATCTACGTCGGAGGATTGCCGGAGCAGCCTACGCCGCCGTTTCACTATCAACTCGTATTTTCGGTCGAGGGATTGATCAACGAATATGTCGAGCCGGCGCGCATTCTGCGCAAAGGCAAGCTCGTGACGATCGACCCATTGACCGAGCCGGAAGACTTCCACATCGCGGGATTCTCGCCGCTGGTCGCGTTTCACACCTCGGGCGGAACTTCCACCCTGCCGGAAACTTTCCAGGGACGAGTTGGAGAGTGCTTTGAGAAGACTCTGCGCTATCCCGGGCACTATGACCTGCTCTGCGAGCTGAAGGACCTGGGCCTGTTCTCGAGCGAGAAGATGAAGTTCGGCAAGGCGGAAATCTCGCCGCGCGCCATGATGTCGAAGATCTTCCAAGGCAAGTTCGCCTCGAAAGGGCCGGACGTCTGCATCATGCGCATCGAGGCGCATGAGTCGGTGAATCGCGCGGGGGCGCGCGGCCTGCTGGGCGGGAGGCTGAAGGGGCGGGTGGCTGCCTTCACCATGGTCGACCACTACGATCCCAAGACCGACATGAGCGCGATGATGCGGACCACGGCGCTTCCGGCGTCGATCGTGGTGCAGATGCTGGCCTCGGGAGCGATGGCGAAGCGGGGAGGGGTTTTGCAGGAATGCGACGTGCCGGCCGAGGCGTTTCTGGAGGAGGTGGAAAAGCGCGGCATCAGGATCGAGTACACGCTGGAATAGGCGTCCAAAGCGATAGAAATGGCCAACATATTTTGTGCAAAGACCTGCACCTCTGATAGCATGGTGGGCGATCAGTAGCCCTATCCCCCTTACTTTGACGGGATTGAGTACCCGGCAATGGAACTCCAACTGCATAAAATCAGGTACCCCCACGTACCCTCGCATCGCTACGTGTAGCTGGACGCAAAAAGGCAGGTAAACCGTGTCGGATGGACCGGGATTGGATCGACCGGAATCGGATCAGCCGGAATTGGATCAACCGGGAGCAGAGCGGGTTGTGACCGTAACCCGTCGCCGGCGGACGCGCCGTCATCGCCGCAGCCGCATCATCCAGCGGGTGCTACTGGGGGTGGGATGCGCAGGGCTAGCTCTCGGCTTGAGCGCGGTCGCGCTGCTGCATCTCAGTTCGTCCTTCCACGCCTCGAAGTCTACCGAGCCCGACCGCGAAGCGGTTGAAGCCAGCCGCAACCTGCTCCTCCAGGCCCAGCAGGAAACGCTCCGCGACATGGAAGACCGGCCGGTGTATGCCTATTCCGTAGTGCCGGGAGGAGTCAAAGACGCGCACGAGCTGAAGTGGGCAGTGCAGCACGATCCGGTGGTGGCAGCTCACTATGCCGGGTTCGACTACGACAATGCGCGCGTGGTGCGCCTGGTGCTGGAGCGCACGGTTTACGTTTCGTATCGCATCGGGAACAAGATTTACTGGACGCGGCATCGCATCAAGCTGAGGAAAGGTGACACCGTCCTGACCGACGGCAGGATCACGGCGCGGACCAAGTGCGGCAATCGAGTGGAAGAAGTTCCGCAACAGGCAACTTCGTCGGCAGAGCCGCCGCCCGCTAAATTCGAAGAGCCGGTGCATCCCATGGTGGGAACGGCCGTGGCCAATCCCCCGGTCGAGTTCCAGTCTGCTTTATTGAACCGTCCCGCGCTGCCGGGTATCGGAGCGGCGCCGCCGCTCAGCCTGTATGACCCGTTCGGCAATGGGACCTGGATTCCGATCGCCCCACCACCGCTGCCCGGCGTCTGCGGCATTGAGAAGAAGACCCCCAAGCCCACGACGGGCAAGAAGACGGCTAACCCCTGCGGCAATGGCGGTGCAGGCGGCGTAGTGCCGGAGCCGGGCACGTGGGTCCTGGTGGGGTCGGGACTGGTGCTGATGTTCTGGATGTCGCGCCGGCGGTGGCTGGTTAGAGGCTAGCCATTGCGCGAATCGAGCGGGCGGGTAGCTCTATATAGTTCAACCGGTTGCAGCTGTAAGTGCACTCCGTGCTTGATTGACAGGGCGAGCTTTGCGGGGGATACTCAGAGCGAGCCGGCTTTGTGGGAACGGGCCCAAAATCCGCACTGTCGAAGGGTGTTTTAGAAATGAGTGATTCCCAGCTTAAAGCGATGATTGAGAGAGAAGCTCAAGCGCTGGGCTTGAGTTTCGATGATGCAGTTCTATCATCTTCTCGAACATTCAAACCCTGATAGCAGGTGGATTGTCCGGTGGGAATATGTATCCCACAGCCAGAGACGCACGGAGCATCCTCGTCATCACGTTCACATTGCAACTGTAGTAGATACTCCGGCTGGCAAAATGGACTTCGACAAACTCCACCTGTCGACCGGTTGGGTGACCATTGAGGAAGTGATCCGTTTTCTGATTGCGGAGGCAGGGGTGAAACCCAAGAGCGCCGACTGGGATGACACGCTTCTGAGAAGTGAGGATCTCTTCAGGAAATGGACGGAAAGAACGATTTAGTTCTCCGCTCGCTTGCCCTCGTTCATCTTCTTCCGATAGCCTTCTGAATTCGTTTTCGTGGAGGCTTGCGTGCGCACAGCAGTGGCACGGGTTGCAATTTTTCTCTTATCTCTTCTCTGGGTCCGATCTCTTGCGGCCCAGTCCATCACGCTGCATGTCGATCTGACTGACGCGCCGCGCAACATCTACCACGCGCGGCTGAAGATCCCGGCGCATCCCGGTTCAAGTGTTACGCCAGCCGGCGAGATGTCACTCGTCTTTCCCAAGTGGATTCCCGGCAACCATCGCCCCAGCGGGCCGATCGCGGGGCTGACCGGCATTCGTATGGAAGCTGCGGGCCAGCCCATTGCATGGGAACGCGATCCCATCGAGATGTACGAGTTTCACGTGAAGGTTCCGGCAGGGGCGGACTCGATCGAGGTGTCGCTGGACGCAATCACATCCCAGGACAGCGCGGGAGCGAACGGGCCGGCGGCTTCCAGCAATGTGCTCGATTTGAATTGGAATGCGGTCGTCCTGTATCCGAAGGGAGCGCGCTCGGATGACGTTACCTTCTCGCCTTCGGTCACCCTGCCTCCCGGCTGGAAGTTCGGCACGGCTTTGACCGTGGCTCACGCCGGCGGCGACGACGTGGAGTTTGCCCCCGTCTCTCTGACGACGCTGGTGGATTCGCCGCTGATCGCAGGTGCGCACTATCGAAGGATCGACCTGACGAAGCCGGGGGAGACGCCGGCGCACGTCATGGACCTGGTGGCCGAGTCGGAATCTGATTTGGTGATGTCTCCGCAGGATCTGGCGGCGTACCAGAAACTGGTGGCGGAAACCGGGACGCTGTTCGGGGCGCGGCACTATCGCCAGTACCATTTCCTTCTCACGCTGAGCGGACAGGTGGGCGGTCATGGGCTCGAGCACCACGAGTCGAACGATAGCGTGGCCTCGGAGCGCACGCTGCTCGATCCCGGCCTGCACATGCTCGAAGCGGATTTGTTGCCGCACGAGTTCGCGCATTCGTGGAACGGAAAGTATCGGCGTCCGGCGGGACTGGCGACCCCGAACTACCAGGTGCCGATGGTGGGCGACCTGCTGTGGGTGTATGAGGGGCTTACCGACTACCTGGGGCGGCTGCTGGCGGCGCGCAGCGGGTTGTGGACGGACGAGCAGTATCGCGAGGCGCTGGCGGCCAGCGCCGCTGCACTGGATCATCGCGCGGGGCGGCAGTGGAGGCCGCTCGAGGATACGGGCACTTCGGTGCAGACTCTGCGCCTGTTGGGATCCCAGTGGGAAAGCTGGCGGCGCGGGCTGGATTATTATCCGGAGGGCGAATTGATCTGGCTGGAAGTGGATTCGATCATCCGCCAGCAAACTCACGGCCAGCGCTCGCTCGACGATTTCTGCCGGCGATTTCACGGCGGCGAGAGCGGTCCGCCCAAAGTTGTGTCCTACACGTTTGACGATGTAGTCAGCGCGCTGAACGACGTTGCACCTTACGACTGGGCCAGCCTGCTGCGGGAGCGCGCGAAGAAGACGAGCACGCACGCTCCGCTGGGCGGGATCGAGCGCGACGGATGGAGACTGGTGTACAGCGACCAGCCGAATCAGTTTCTGCAGGCTTTGGAGAAGATCTCCAAGCATACAGATTTTTCCTACTCGCTGGGCTTCAGCGTGCGCAGCGACGGCCGGTTCGGCGACGTGATCGTGGGCTCGCCGGCTTACCAGGCGGGGCTGGGACCGGGGATGAAGCTGGTCGCGGTCAATGGCCGGAAGTGGTCGGCTGCGGTCCTGCGTGCCGCATTGAAAACGGCGCAGGGAAGCGATCAGCCGATCGAACTGCTGGTGGAGAACGCACAGTTCTTCAAGACATACTCAGTCGCCTGCCACGAGGGAGAGAAGAATCCGCATCTGGAGCGCGTCGCGAACCAGCCGGATGTGCTGGGCAGCATGCTTAAAGCGCTGACTCCGTAGCGGGCTGCTGAGAAAATAGTCTGCTCACCAGTCCGACCTCGGCGGCTAAAGCCGGTGTTGAAGAATATGCCGGTTACGCAGCGCTTGAAGCGCTGCGCCACCCAAAATCAAGCACCGAAGCAAATCTTTCAGCAGCCTGCTAGGCGAACCTTAGTTCTAATACCATCGTAAGCGGGCCACCGAGTTTTCACTGCTACAATCGCGCTTGAACCACCCCAAAAACCCACGGGCGCAGGTTTTCATGCACCGGTTTCCCCGAATCCTCGTGAATGGATTGCTGCCGGCCGCACTCTGCGTGCTCGTTGCCGGAGGGACGCGGCTGCAGGCGCAGCCTTCCGCCGGGGCGGTTTCGATTCGCGGAGTCAAAGTACTCAGCGAAAAGGACGCGGTCGAGATTGAGGTCGATGCCAGCGACCGCATCGTCCCGGAAACGCGAGTGCTGACCGGCCCTGACCGTCTGGTTGTGGACTTTCCCAATGCCGTGCCCGGCGGCCAGCTACGCAATCGGCCCGTAAATCGCGGTGACGTTAAAGATGTGCGGGTGGGCTTGTTTCAGGCCCGGCCGCCGATCACGCGCATTGTGCTCGATCTCAAAGCGGCGCAGTCCTATCAGGTTTTTCCTTACGGCCGCACGGTGATGATCAAAGTCACCAGCGGCGCGCTGGAAGCTTCCGTCGATGTGGATGATTCGTCTTCGGCGCCGCCGACGCGGCCCGGCCTGGTGGTAACCAATTACTCGCGCGGCGCGGAAAAAATTCACGCCGACGCCCCGCGGCCGCCGCTGGAAGTTTCCTTCCGCAATGGGATGCTGACGATCTGGGCGAATAAGGTCACGCTGTCGGAGGTGTTGTACGCAGTGCAGCAACGCACCGGCGCAGACATCGGGATCGCCGCCGGAGCCGAGCAGGAAAAAGTTGTCGTCGATCTGGGTCCGGCGCCCGCGGCGGATGTGCTGTCCGCTCTGCTGAACGGATCGAAATTCAACTACCTGATTCTGAGCGCGGCGAACAATCCCCAGCAACTGGATCGCGTGATCCTGACCCCGCGGGGGACAGCAGTGGTCAGGCCCCAGGCTCCGCCGCGGAACGACGACGATGGCGATGAACAACCTGGCCGGCCGGCGCCGGTTCAAGGGCCGGTGGTCAACGGCGTACCGCAAGCGCCGCGTCCGCCTCAAGACCCGCAGACCAGGACGGACGATCCGTCCGACCCGCAGTAATCTCAAATCATCTGCCTGCAGACTACTGAGATGTGATGAGCCGGATCGGCACGGGCGAAGTTCCCGGCGCAAAGACGGTCGTGGAGGCAGCGTTGCCGCAACCCGCGACATTGAGCACATGCAGATTGAGGTTGCCGGTGGTGGTATCGACGCTGTCGATGAAGACCTGGAGAAATCCCAGGATCGTGATCGTCGGCTGGGGGCCTGCCAGGGTGCCGGCGGCAACGTTGTCGTAAATTGGCAAACTGACCACGCTGTTGCTGGCAGTGACGAGTTGTGCGTTCGCTGAGGCCAGAGCCGTGATTTGGTATTTCGTCCCCGACATCATTTTGTACGGGTAAGCCGTGTAATCCATGGAATCCTGCCCCTGCCCCAAGCCATTCGCTATTTGATTGATGAGGCACTGCGTGCCGGCGGCTGTGTCGCCGCCCGACCCGCCGGGGTTGATGGTGAGGTCGGCGCTGCCGCCGTTCTGTATGCCGCATTGATACGCGGTGGCCTGGTCGCAGCCTCCAATCGCCCCCTGAAACAGATCGTCGTCCGCACAGGCGGGAACCGCGATCGGGATTACGGTAATGAGAGAAGGGATGTAGGAGCCGGCGTTGGGTGGGTTGTTGATCATGTTTCCGTTGGCCGGGTTGCAGTCGAAGCCGCCAGCGACGCAGTCGGCCGTCAGCGTAAAACTTTCCCCGACGGAAGCGGTTACCGTGGTCGGCCTGACGCCAGGGCTTTTGATCGTGCCATCGATCTCATCCACGAATGGATTGCCCCCCGCTCCTGGATCCTTGTTCGGAATAATCCAGGGCTTGACGCAGCGGGGCACGATCTGGACTGCGGTTTGGCCGAGATCGAACGCTACGTTCGAGGGGTTGAAGACCTCGGCCACAGCGGTGGCGTTGACCGAATTGGCGGCCCGGCTCCAAATGCGGGAAAACAGCGTGGGCAGGCTACTGTTGGTGACCTTCACGATCACCGTGGGATTGATGGCAAAGGCAGCGGGCAGCGTGGAGCAGTCATTGGATCCGACAGCGCCGCCTTGAACAGAGTACTGCACGGTGACGGTTGGGGACGTGCCGGCCACCGCATTCTGCACGGCCACTGCCTGGGCGGTGAGGAACGCGGCGGGGTTCGTGGACGAGAGGCCGCAGATCAACTGCCAATCGGCCTTCGAAGTGGCCGTGGTCGTAATGTTTGTAATTCCGGAAAGCGAGATGATCCGGGCGGCGGCGAGCGCGGCCGCGTCGGCGGACCGTTGCGCTTCTTCGCGGGCAAGATAGAGCGTGACCACGTCAATGGAAAGCGCGGCCATCGCAATCATGGCCATCATGCACAGCGCCACCAACACCATAGTGACGCCGCGCTCCCGGTGGCGCGGCGACGGGCGCAAACAAGATTTCGGGAATGCCGGTACCTTCATAGCTGTCTCTCAGTTTTCGTTGATGGCCACAGCCGTCGCGGTGATATTCGCCGGCAGCACGGGCGTTCTGCCGAGCAGGCTGGCGGCGCGGCCAAATCTCCAATCGTACCCATACTGAATGCTCACGCAAGTGCCGACCACGGCGGTAAGGCCCGCAGCCGATTGCGAAGTGCAGGTGGTGTCGGCGAGCTGCGAGCCGGTGGACGGAAAATAGTATCCGCGATTGACGGTGATGATGAGACCCGTGCCGACACACTTGCCGCCGTGGGCCGAGAACGTCCACTTCGGGCGGGCGACCGCGACGTCGCCGAGGTCGATGCCGCAATCGTCGATACTGTTGGACTTCAGGTAGTTGTCCACAATAAAGAATGCGTCGTTGATGGAGACCGGAGTGCCGACCGAAAGATCGTTGATCGGATCGGAGGCCGCGACCCGGGCGGCATCGCGGGCGACATTGGTCAGCTTCTGCTTGAGCGTGAAGGCGCTGCTGAAGTCGAAAATTCCCACCACGAACACCACCAGCAAGGGCAGGGAAACGGCGAACTCCACCAGTTGGGCGGCCTTGTCTTCGCGGCACAGCCGCCGCCACCAGGGCCGGAGTTGAGCCAGGGCGCTCATTGCACCGTGGGATTCTCCATTCCCACGCGGCCCACCGCCTTCAACTGCAGCTTCTGCTGGTTCAGGGTGGTAAACGGCAGCCAGAACTGGTAGGGATATTCGAAGCTGACGGATACTCCGCACACGGCTACGGTCGAGGCCGGACTCACCAAAAGCACATGGTCTTGCACGCAGACGCCGGCTTCGTTGGTGCAGGCGACGTTGCTGCCGCTGACGCAGTCGACCATGGCGGCGGGCGTCCACTTATTTGCGCCGGTCAGAGGGCGGATATTGTTGGGATCGAGGTGAGCCGCCTGCAGGCCGGCCTGTACAGCGTTGAAGGCATTCCCGCCGGGCGTGTTCGCGGCGGTGCACGTGGTGCAGTAGGGAGCGGCTGCCGCCCGCGCGCCGTCCTGGGCGGCGCGGGTGATGGTGCCGTAGATGCGGAAGGCCTGCCCGAACCAGAAGATGCCGAGAACGATCATGAACATCACGGGCAAAACAGCGGCGGCTTCGGCGATCTCCGCGCCATGGGTTTCGCGCAGCAGGCTGTGCAGCCGCTGTCTGGCGGAGCGCCACAGGTTACGCGACAAGTCGAAGCTCCTTGAGTACTCCATAAAGCAACACCGTAAACGCCAGGGCCACGCCCTTGGGAATTTTCAGCGCATTCGGGTTGTCGAGCGTGACGTGCGAGCCCGGCAAGCGGAAAGTGACCAGCGAAACCAGGATGTGACCGATATTGCGCATCGTTTCCAGAAAGCGGCGCTTGTAGATCACCAGCGCCAGGGCCATGAAGCCGCCCACAAAAACCGATCCCACCAGCAGATCAACCAGCAACTCGGGACCGGTGAAGGCCCCCAGGGCTCCCGCCAGTTTCCAATCGCCAGCGCCCAGGCTGCGCAGCAGTACAAACGGAAGCAGCAAGCCAAGGCCGAGCAACAGGCCGAGCACGGAAGCCTTCAACCCGGCGCGACCGCCGAACGCGGTGTTAAGGGCAACTCCGACTACCGCCGCCGGCGCCGTCAGCCAGTTGGGAATCCGCCGGCTGCGCAGGTCGGTGAAGGCCGCGATCACAGCCAGCAACTCGGCGCCGAGCAAAACGAACGGCCTCAAACCGGCCTCATCCCGCGCAGTGTGGCGAGCCTGCCCCGCCAGTTCGAACAGCGATGTTGAAAAAGATCGACCAGGTGACGCTTCGGATCACGCCTGCGGGGAGGAATAGCCGACTCCTGCCGCCCTCGTCATAACCCCTGCAAAAGCGGCCTCTAGCGCGGATTTTCACATAGGGGGGAGGGGAAGTCAATGAATCGATTGAGGCGGGGGAAGGGGCTCAAGTTTGAATTTCGGGCAGACTCCCGGCCCGCCGGTGATAGCGCGGGCCTTCGGGACGACGTGCCGGGAAACTCACCAAATGCGCACGCGATCAGACGGTGCCAGGTAGAGTTTATCGCCTGGCTTAACGTCGAAGGCTGCGTACCAGGCGTCCATATTGCGCACGGTAAGGGCGCGATATTCGCCGGGAGAGTGCACATCGGTCAGCACCTGATTGCGGAGACCCGCGTCCCGTTGCTTGCGGGCCCAATCCTGAGCGAAGGCGAGGAAGAATTGCTGGTCGCCGGATAGTCCATCCTGTTCCGGCGCGGCTTTCCCGCCCAGCGAAGCTATGAATCCGTCGTGCGATGCGGCCAGCCCGGCCACGTCCGCGATATTTTCTCCCAGGGTTTGCCTGCCGTTCAGGCTGAGATCGGGAAAAGGCTTGTAGCGGTCATACTGCGCGGCCAAACTCGCGGTTGCGGCTTCGAAGTGCGCGAGATCGTCGGCCGTCCACCAGTTTCGCACCCGGCCTTTGGAGTCAAACAAGGCGCCTTCGCTGTCGAAGGTGTGGCTGATTTCATGCCCGATGACCGCTCCGATCGCGCCATAGTTTGCGGCGGCAGACCCCTGAGGATCGAAAAACGGCGGCTGCAAGATCGCGGCCGGGAAGTTCAACGCATTCTGCAACGGGAGGTTCACCGCGTTGATAGTCTGCGGAGTCATGGACCATTCATGGCGATCGATGGGGGCGCCGAGGCGAGCCAGCTGGCGCTGGTAGTGGGCCCGATCGCCGCGCCACAGATTGCCGAAAAGGTCGCCAGCTTTCACCTCGTAGTTGGAATAATCCTGCCAGCTTTCGCCGTAGCCGACGCCTACGTAGAGAGTGTCGAGCTTGGCCTGGGCCTCGGCCTTGGTGCTGGGACTCTTCCAGGTCAAGCCCTGGATGCGCTGGCGGAAGGAAGCAATCAACTTGCCCACCATGGCCTCAACCTGAGTCTTTGCTTCGGGAGGGAAGTAGCGCTGGGCATAGAGTTTGCCGACGTCGTCGCCGAGATACCGGTTCACCAGAGTGACGCCGCGCTTTCAGCGGGCGCGCTGCTGGGGGGTTCCCTGCAGGACTTTCCCGGAGAAGGCGAAGTCTTCGTCGCTGAGCGTTTTGGGCAGCGCCGAGGGATAGGCCTTGAGCCAATGAAACGCCAGCCAGTCTTTCCAGGTATCGAGCGGAGTGGAGGCCACCAGCGCCGCTTCGCCCGTGAATGCGGTGGGCTGCCACACCATGAAGCTGGATTGTTTGTCGAGGCCGGCGGCACGGAAATATTCCGCCCAGTCGAGCCCCGGCGCCTTGGCCGCGAAGTCGGAAGCTCTCCAGGTATTGTTGGCCTTGTGAATATCATTGTCGTCCGCCAGGCTGATGTGCACCTGGGCGATGGCGTGTTCGAGCGCGACGATGCGCGCGGCCCGGGTATCGAGGTCCTTGAATCCTGCCAGCTGCAGCATGGCCGACACGTGCGCTTGATACTTGGCACGGATTTCCTGCATGGCCGGGCTGTCGGAGAGATAGTACTCACGATCCGGCAGCTGCAGCCCGCCCTGCATCAGGTAGGCGGTGTAATGCTCGGGCTCGTTGAATCCCGGCGCGACCCAGAGCCCGAAAAGATTGGGAGTGTGGAAATTGGTGTTGTTGAGGCCGTCGACGTCGGCGCGGAGGGTTTCGCCGAGGGCGCGCGCCAGTTCGTGTTGGTCGCGAATGGCTGCGATCGCCTGCAGGCGTGGCTGCCAGGGTTTCAGGCCTTGGACCTCGATGCCAGCTTCATCCATGAAGGAGTTGTAGAGATCCGAGATCTTGCGGGTTTCGGAAGTGGCGGCTGGGCCTGCTTTGGCGGCTTCGGCGATCAGGTCGGCGACCCGTTTGTCGTTCAGCTCGGTAAGGCCCGTGGCCGGGCTCACGGAGCTGCGGTCGGGCGGAATTTCTGTGTGCTTGATCCATTCACCGCAGGCGTAGTGGAAGAAGTCGTCCCCTGGACGCACGGTCCGGTCCATGTAGCTGAGATTGACCTCGGGGCCACGCGGCGGCGCTTCTGGTTTCGCAGGACCGGCGCCCGCTGAATTCTGCGCGCTGGCGAAGGAGGCGAATAGGAATAGAAAGGCGAGAAGGAATGGGCAACGCGACCGGGGAAAGGCGAATTTCATCGGGGGAGGCTCCGGGTTCTGGCAGTGAGGTTCAACCTGAGAAGTCCAACCAGTAAAAGACGCGGCAGGGCGAGATTGGTTACTGGCAGAACTGAACCGAAGAGGGTATCACGAGCGGCGGGGAGCGTTTGGGCAGGAACACAAAAAGGCCCGGAGCACGTCCGGGGCCTTTGCGTGGAATCCCGTGTCTACTGGCGGTTGAAGGCGGGGCCGGCGTTGTGCTCAGCCACGATCTTTCGTGCGTTATCGGCCAGAGCCTTGGCCTGAGGCAGAAGCTCGAGGCCTTTGACCACTTCGGGATCAGATTCGGCGCGCACCTTCATGCCTTCATCCTGGCCGAAAGCGTCGACAAAGATCTCGGCTTTGATGTTCGACTTGATCCAGTCGCTGTTGTCGATCAGGTCGGCCTGAGTGTAGGCAATGCCGGCCTCGTCGAGCGACTTGCGGAAATCCTGCATGGTCGCGTCGTCGACATCGAAACTCTTGGTGGGATGGTGGCTGACGACGTAGCGCTTGGCGAAGTTGAAGAAGGCGTAGTGCTGCAGCAGCGTGTCCTGGAAGTGATTGCTCTTGACCGGCGGGATGCTGACGTCGGGGGTGATGCCGCCGCCGCCGTAGACTGTGCGTCCACTGTCCGTGAGTTTGACCTCGCGGTTGGCGGTGCTGGAGCTTTCAGCGCTGTCGCGGTTGTAGTAGTAGTCGTAGAGGGAAACGTTCGAGTAGTCGCGCTGGATCAGCCGCCCGCTGGGCGTGTAGTAGTGCGCGGTGGTCAGGGCCAGGCCCGTGTTCTCCGACAGCGGATACACGGTCTGCACCAATCCCTTGCCGAAGGTGACTTCCCCGGCAATCAGGCCGCGATCGTGATCCTGAATAGCGCCGGAGACGATCTCCGCCGCGGATGCCGTCAGTCTGTTGACCAGTACGACGATGGGATAGTCTTTGCCGCCGTTGCCGTGCTGGGCGACGTAGCGCTTCTCGGCCGATGCGCGGCCGTGATGAGAAACGATGAGTTGTCCCTTCTTCAGAAACTTGTCGGCCACGCCCACGCCTTCGCTGAGCAGGCCGCCGGGATTGCCGCGCAGATCGAGAATCAGGCCCTTGAGATCGCCGAACTGGTCGAGCGCTTCGCTGACTTCGCGCTCAGTGGTCTCGTTGAATCCGTTGACGTGCATGTAGCCGATGCCGGGACGGATCAGGAAATGAACGTCGACCGAGTAGCGCGGAATCTCGTCGCGCACCAGCGTGAATTCCATCGGCTTCTCGACGCCCTCGCGCGAGATCGAGATGTGAACCGTGGTGCCCTTCGGTCCCTTGAGCAGATCGGCGACGTCGCCGGTGCTCATGTTCTCGGTAGATTTTCCGTCGACGGCGATGATCACGTCGCCAGGATGAATGCCGGCCTTATACGCGGGTGTGCCGACGAAGGGATAGATGACGATGACTTTGTTGTTGCGCGGGCCGACCGTCATGCCTACGCCGTAGTACTTGCCGCTCTGGTCCTCGCGCATGAGCGCGTAGTTTTTCGGATCGAAGAAATTGGAGTGGGGATCGAGCGCGTGCAGCATGCCCGGGATGGCGCCGTTGTAAATGGCCTTGTCCGGATTCACCGGCTCCGCGTAGTTCTCCTCGACGATCGAATAGACGTCGGTGAACTGCTTGAGGCTGTCCTTGATATCGGAGTCGCCCGACATGGACGACTGCTGGCCGCTACGCTGGGCGAACAGAATGCCCAGGAAGCCGCAGGTGACCAGGAACGAGACGACCAGGAAGAGAGACCGGCGAGAACTGCGAGCCATCTGGATTTCCTTCGGTTGAAGGGCTTACCGCACCCCAGCTACCGCACTGAATACAGGCAGTATACCACCCCGTTAGACTGCCCTGAACCGGGAACGTCACCGTTGGTAACCATCCCGGAAGGGGCTTTCTTATGAGATGCGAGTGGAGGGTTCAGGGTTCCTCCTGGGGCGAAAATCGGCTGGGTCAGAGGGCCGGGCGGACGAGGGCGTCCGCCGCTCCTGTGGAGCCCGGGACGCCCGCGTCTGGGGATGCGGCTTGGCGGACCATCTCCGGCCTGCTTCTGGGCGAGGAGCCTTTGTGCCTGCGAGAAGCGTCTTCGTCCTCGTCGTCGGGCCAGCCATGGCGATGGCGCGACCTCCAACTATGCCCCGCGGGCCAGTTGCCGCCGGCTACCGCGCCGACGAGAGCGCCCAGACCGCCGATCAGCAAGGGTGCAGCGATTTGCGCCCCGGCATGGTTCTCAGTGTTTACCCGGATTCCGATCGCGACCCCAAGCCCACCTCCGATGAGGGCGCCGATGGCGGCGCCGCGTGTGTTCCACTCGCCCGATCCCAGGGCGGGGTAGGCACGAGGATAGACGGCAGGCCGAGGCCGCATGGGCCGGCCCGGTACTTGGCGAGGCGATTGGGCGATGACAGTGCGGCCGTCTTGTCCGGAGCCGCTTGCCCTGGCACAGGCAGCATCGTCTGGAGTGTAGGAGCAGCGCGCGGCGGCGACCGCAACCGGTTCCGCGGTTGTTTGGGAATCTTCGGTCCGTTCCGTTGTCCGGTTAGTGGATTGCGCCTGAGTGTAGGAAATGGCGGCCAGCAGCGCGAAAGCAATGGGGAGAACTGCTTTTCTGGGCTTCATATGCGCATCGTAAAGATGGGGTGGCGACTGCGGTGGGGCGTTTGGGACGGTTTTCGCAGTGCCACATGGGAAGGGCGTGGCAGAGGCGCCAGGGCTTCAAGTGTTACTTGAAGATCGTGTTGGGCAGAGCGCCGGGGTTCTGAGCTCTGCTTTGCGGTCTTTGCGGCATTTCCTTGCCGAGCTTCGCGATTAAGAGCTTTTTACCGCAAAGATCGCGAAGGAAAGGCCGCAAAGGGCGCTAAGAAAAGCGGTGGTGGCAGATCCCGGAATCTGGAATTTGAGATCTGGTCTCCAATCTGGAATCTGCAATCTTCAGTCTGCGATTTTTCCTACGCCGCCTTGACCTGCTTTGCGATCCGGATCATGGCTGCCGCGCTGCGCTCCACGTCTTCATCCGTTGTGGCCCAGCAGGAAACCGAGACGCGCATGGCCGTGTGACCTTGCCAGACGGTGCCGCCGCACCAGCAGGTGCCATCGGCCTGGATTTCGGCGATGACGCGGCTAGTTTCTTCCGGGGTGCCGAACGAGACCAATACCTGATTCAGAACTACGTCGTTCAGGATGGCGAATCCGGCGGCGCGCAGGCGGTTAGCAAAGAGTTGGGCCTGGCGGCAATTGCGCTCGATCATGTCACGCAAGCCGCTGCGTCCCAGCGAACGAATCGCCGCCCACAACTCGATGCCGCGGGCACGACGCGAGGCGTCGGGCGTGAACTGCCAGGGTTCGCGCTCGGCACTTTGAGTCAGATAGGCAGCCTGCCCCGTCGAAAGCGCCCGGCGCAACGGCTCGGGATCGCGCACGATCACCATGCCCGAATCGTAGGGAACGTTGAGCCACTTGTGATTGTCGATCGCCCAGGAATCGGCGTCGCTGAAGCCCGCGAGCAGCGACGCGAAGCGCGGCGAAACCGCAGCCCACATGCCGAACGCGCCATCGACATGCACCCACGCTCCCGCCTGTTGCGCCCGCGCGCAAATCTCCTGGGCGGGATCGAAGGCGCCGGTGTTGACGTTGCCGGCCTGGATGCAAACGATCGTGTTGCGGTCGAGCTCGGGCAACTGGTCGGCGTGCATGCGGCCCTGGCCGTCGGTGACGCGCGATCGGCCGAGACCCAGCATGGTCAACGCGCGCAGCAGGGAAACGTGGACTTCCTGGCCTACGATGACGCGAATGGGCGGCGCACCGAACAGGCCGTCTTCTTCGACGTTCCAGCCGGAGCGGGCGAGAATCTCGCTGCGGGCCGCGGCCAGGCCGGAGAAGTTCGCCATGGTGGTGCAGGTGACGAAGCCGATGCCACTCTGCACGGGCAAGCCGAGTAGAGCGAGCATCCATTCGCAGACGAAGTCCTCAACCCTGGTCGCCACCGGCGACATGACGCGCATGCACGCGTTCTGATCCCAGGCGCCGGCGAGCCAGTTGGCGGCGAGCGTAGCGGGCAGCGTCCCGCCGATGACGAATCCGAAATAGCGGCCGCCGGCAGTGGCCACGGTGGCGGGCGATCCGATGTCGTCGAGCAGGGCGAGGACCTGTGCGGGATCGCAGGGACCTTCGGGCACAGCGCCGCCCAAGGCTTCCAGTCGCGCAACGTTTTCGGCGGAAGGCGCGACGGGGAGGGTGTCGATGTTGTGGATGTAGCGCGCGGCGCGGGCCGCGGCATCGGCCAAAAGCTCTTTCACGGGAATCTCCTGTTCAACGGACTGCCTGCGATTCGCGGTTGATGAAGGAGGCTACGGGAAAACTGAACACGGCATGGAACGCGACCACCGGGGCTGAAGCCCAGACTGATTTTGCGATCTTTACGCGGCGCTGAAGCGCCGCTCTTCCACGTTGTCGCCTGCACATTGCCGCCTGCACATTGCCGCACCCGCGTTGTTGCATGCACGTTGCCGCCTGCATTCCCGAATGCTTCCCCTCCACCTCGCTCGGCTTGTCGTCGAAGCTTCCTCAGAATTAACGCATGAAACAGCTTCGTCGCGCCGTGCCAATCAGGATTGGCCTTTTTTTGTGCAGTGAAGTGCTGGTCACAACGTTTCCATCGGCTGGCGGATGAACGCTTCGTAGCGCTGCAACTCCGCGATGGAGGCCTCGGAGAGCAGATGGAAGGGAAGTGCGCGGCATCCGGCGGGAAGCTCGGCGGCGGTGAGCGAATCGCAGACGACTGCGGCGGTCTGTTTGAGGCCGCGCTGCCAGTTGGCTTCGCGAGCGTCGCGGAAGATCAGGCTGTCGGGATGAAATCCGGCGGCGCTCAGCATGGCGCGCGCGATTTTCAGAAACTCCGGCCAGCGCGAGGCTACGCCGACCAGGGCGCTGGCGGGCGCGGGCAAGTATCCCGCAAGCGACGCAGGCACCGAGCGCACCTGCAGCGTGAGCAACTCGGCTCCAGCAGGAAGCAAATCGCGCGCCGCGGTTTCGCGGTTGAGCAGCGCCATGGGAATGCTGCCGTCGGGTGTTTTCGGAAAATCGTCGGCGCCACAGGAGTGAACGGGGAAGGTGACGCCGCGCGCGATTTCAGCGGCGAGAATCCGGCGCAACTCCGGATCAGGCTCGATCAGCAGAAAGTGATCTGGAGGCTGCATTTCGAGCCACTGCCGCAAGCGGGCGCGCAGTGCGGGCAAAGACACGCCAAGCTTTCGCGCCGACCGGAACACCCGGGCCACCATCTGGTCGAGGGCAAGAGCCGGGGTCGGGGGCGATTCGGGCTTGCTGGCGCGGACGTAGACTCCGCTGCCGCGGCGAAACTCCACCCAGCGGTCGCGGGCGAGCTGGCGGTATCCGGCGCTGACGGTGTTGGGGTGCACGTTGAAGCGACGGGCCAGCTCGCGCGTGGAAGGCAGGCGCTGGCCGGGCGCCAGGTCGTCACTCAGAATTCCGAGGACGACCTGCGTGACCAATTGTTCGCGGATGGAAACTGCACTGCCGCGGGCGAACCAGAGTTGCATGCGCGAACATCATAACCCGGCGTGGTTAGGCCGGTGGCGGAGCTAACTTCGAGCACCGGGTCTATGCGACGTAAGAAACGCTGCTTCCGGTCAGCAACGGCGAGGGTTGCGCCGGAGCGCTCGTGCCGGACTGCTGGAAGTCCTGGAGCAGGCTGTTGTAGGTCTGCTGTGCCGCCGAAGTGTTGCTGGACTGCAGCTCCTGGCCCAGCTGGCTGAAGAGCTGACTGACCTGACTCGACTCGCCGCCTCCGCCATGGTGATGGTGGCTGTGGTGGCCTTCAGTGCCTTGGCTCGGCTGCGCCGCCTGGTTCTGGAAATCCTGCTGGATGGTGGTGTAGTCCTTCTGCGCGGCGGTGAGATTGCCGGACTGTATGTCCTGGGCAAGCTGTTTGAACTCCTGCGCGATCGGGCTGCTGCTCGGCGCCGAGGTGGTCGAATTAGCCTGCGGGTTCAGCTGCTGCAAAGCGGAAAAGTCCTGCTGTGCGGCCGAGATCTTGCCGGATTGCAGGTCCTGGCCGAGCTGCTGAAATTCCTGCTGGAACTGCTGGAAGCGGCTCTGGATGTTCTGCTGGGCGTAGTTAGCGTAACTGCTGGAGAAAATCGCTCCAATCGACATTGTGTCTCCTGTCGGCGCTGGCAAGTTCGTCTACAAGCGCGTATGGGCCCGGTGGTACATGAACTTCAGGCGCCGCTTGCAGCCAAGAAGAGGGCACGCCACGGGCCAACGACCTCGCCACCTCTGGGACGGTCAACTCATACCCGGGGTGACACTTACCGTCGAGCTTTGAAATCTGCTTATCTAACGCGACCAGTAATCGGGCAAGAGGTGCCGCGCTTGACCGGGCAAGACTTTCCCAGGCAAAGCTCGCCGCGCACTGCCTTCGAACTGTGCGCGGGCCGACGCCGAGAAATGCCGCTAAGAACGCGCTGAGAATCTTGTCAAAACCGTGTCTCGCTCGCATTGCCGCTTTTCCGCCTGCGGCAGTATGATGAAGCCCATGAGTTTTTCGGAGACGATCTTCCTGTTCTTTCTGGCGCTCATCATCTTTGGGCCCAAGAAGTTGCCGGAGATCGCGCGCCAGGCGGGCAAGTGGATGAACGAGTTCCGCCGGGCCTCGAACGAGTTCAAGTCCCAGATCGAGCAGGAAATCTCGAATCTTGAAGTCGAAGACCGGAAACGAAAAGTTCTGCCGCCGAGCCCGGCGCCGACAGGCACCGCCCGCCGCACATCGCACGACGGCGCGTCGAGTGAAGCCGGCTCGGGCCCAGCGACGACGGCGACTCCGGCATCTCCCTCATCTCCATCCTCATCGGCAGATGCAGCTGCACAGACCGACGACGAGCCTCTGTTCGCCGCCGACAACGGGGCAAACGATAACGGCGCAAACAAGGTTGAGCCCGCTGCGAATGCCGCGCCAGCCAATACTCCCACTGAGACGGTAGCGACTCCCATCTCGCAGGAATCTCATGCCTGAAACTGCGGCCGCTGCTTCCGGCAGCGAAGCCGAAACCATGCCCACCATGGGATTCCTCGACCATCTGGAGGAGCTGCGCAAGCGCATCATCCACTCCATCATTGCGGTTGCGATCGGCTGCGCCGCGTGCTGGGGATACCGGGAGCGGATTTACGGCGTCATGCAGAAGCCCATTATTGACGCTCTCAGGGCGAACGGGCTGGATGAGAAGCTGGTCTATCTGAACCCCACCGAACCCTTCAACCTTTACTTGAAGATTGCCGCGCTCGCCGGACTGTTCCTGACTTCGCCGTACGTGCTCTATCAGCTGTGGATGTTCATCTCGCCCGGCCTGTACCGGCGCGAGAAACGCTACGTTGTGCCGTTCATGGTCTCGACCATCACGCTGTTCAGCGGAGGCGGGTATTTCGGCTACCGCATCGTTTACCCGCGCGTGCTGAAATTTCTGCTCGAATTCAGCCACCAGTTCCATCCTATGATCACGATTGGGGAGTACACGCAGCTGTTCCTGAGCGTCGTGCTGGGCATGGGGCTGATTTTCGAGATGCCGATTCTGGTTTTCTTTCTGGCGGTCATGGGCATACTGAGCCCGGGCTTCATGCTGAAGAATTTCCGCTATGCGATTCTGATAATCTTCGTGATCGCCGCCATCGTGACGCCCACGCCCGACGTAGTGAACATGTGCATTTTCGCGGCGCCGATGCTGGGTTTGTATGGAGTGAGCGTAGGCGTCGCGTGGCTGGTGCATCCCGAACACCGGAAGGCGCGGGAACAAAAGCAGGCACAATCATGAGACGCACGAGGCTTCGCTGGATGGTGCGTGGGGTTTTGCCGATGGCCGGGTTGCTGGTCTGGCTGGCCTGCGATCACGACAAAACCGCGGTGCAGGCGCAGCGATCGGCGACGCCTGCTGCCCCTGAAAAGGCTGCTCCGCTCAACTTTCCGCCCGACACTGGCCCGCCGCCCTCGATCGACGCCAACCGCGCGTTCCAGTATGTGAAAGATGTCGTGAAATTCGGGGAGCGGCCGATCGGCAGCGCCAACCACAAGAAACTGGAGAACAACATCCTCGAACATCTGAAGGGCGATGAGGTCGAGAACGACACGTTCACAGCCGATACGGTCGCCGGCAAGTTTCCCGTCGACAACATCATCGCGAAGTATCCCGGGACGAAAGACGGGATCATCGTCATCGCCGGACACTACGACACGAATCTTCCTTTGAAGGGCACCGGCTATGTGGGCGCGAACGACGGCGGCTCGACCACAGCGATCCTGCTGGAATTCGCCAACCAGCTTCGCGGCAAAAAGCTGGAGGGATACAGCGTGTGGCTGGTGTGGACCGATGCGGAAGAAGCGGTGCGCACCTGGTCTGACACCGACAGTCTTTACGGGACCAAGCATCTGGCCGCGCGCTGGGAGCAGGATGGAACCGCGAAAAAGATCAAAGCGTTTCTGCTGACCGACATGATCGGAGACGCCGATCTCGACGTGGATCGCGACGCCAACTCCACCCAGTGGCTGGAAGACACCGTGTACGAGGCGGCAACCCGGCTGGGCTACCAGTCGCATTTCTTCGCGCGCAAGAACGCCATTGAGGACGACCACCTGCCCTTCATGAAGATTGGGGTGCCGTGCGCCGACATCATCGACATCGACTATGGGTACAACGGCGTTTACCACCACACGCCGCAGGACACGATTGACAAGCTTAGCCCCAAGAGTCTCGAGATCGTGGGCAGTGTAGTTCTGGAAACCGTCCGCATTCTGGACAAGATGGAACCGCTGCCGACGAAGTGAGGGCAGGCAAGTTTTCACCACGAAGGACACAAAGGTACACGAAGGAGATCAAGGCTTCCTTCGTGAACCTTCGTGTCCTTCGTGGTTATTGCTTTTGCGATTTTCTGGGATTTCGTTTCTAATGCAGCCCATATGCGAACCCGGACCGGGGTGTTCTTTGTTCTCCTTTTCAGCTTTTCCTTTCTGGCCGCTACCCCTCAGGCCGACATCAACGCCGAGAACCAGGTCATTCAGGCCGCGCTGCAGCCCTCGCCACTCGAAAGCAATCTCCTCCATCTGACGGACGAGATCGGGGGGCGGGTTCCGGGGACGCTCGCCATGCAGCATGCTGTGGAGTGGGGCGTGCAGGCCTTCACCGCCGCCGGAGCCGACAGCGTTCATACCGAGGGCTTCAGCATTCCGATTTCCTGGGCGGAAGGCGCAACGGAGATGATAGCGACCACTTCCTACGAAGTCGGCGCCAGCAAGGTGAACGGGACGGTGATTTCAACCTTCCGGGTGAAGGCGGTTTCGGTGGCCTGGGCGCCTGCGCTGGCCGCGGTGAAGCACGTTCGCGTGGCCGACGTGGGCGAAGGGACGGAAGCCGATTTCGCCAAGGCGGGAGACGTTGCGGGCAAGATTCTGCTGGTTCATACCACCGTGCTTAAGACCTGGGCCGATCTGTTCGCCGAATATGCGCAGGCTCCGCCGGTGATCGAGCGGGCGGTGAAAGCGAAGGCCAAGGCGATCGCGTTCATGGCCACACGCGAGCATGACATTCTCTATCGCCACACGAATGCGGGCGCTGGTGAACTCGACAAGCTGCCCATGGTGATCGTGGCGCGGGAAGATGGCGAGCGCATGGCGCGGCTGCTGGCCGACGGACATCTGGTGTGGGCCGATCTGTCGATTCCCAACCAGATCGGCGGGCCCATCCGGGCGGCCAACGTGATCGCAGAGATCAAGGGCAGCGAGAAGCCGGATGAGTTCGTGATCCTGGGTGCGCACCTGGATTCGTGGGAACTGGGCACCGGGGCGCTCGACAATGGCTGCAACGCGGCGCTGGTCGTCGATGCGTTGCGCGCCATCAAGGCTTCGGGAGTGAAGCCGCGACGCACGATCCGCTTCATTCTGTTCTCTGGAGAAGAGGAGGGGCTCATCGGATCGCGCGCCTACTCCGTGGCTCATCGTCATGAACTCGACAAGGCGGCGGGCGTGGTCATCTATGACGCGGGCACGGGCAAGACGACAGGATTCTCCATCGGCGGGCGAAAAGATGTGCTCGACGCTGCGCGGCAACTGATCCTTCCGCTCGCGCAGTTTGACGTAAAAGAGTTGCTTCCCGACATGGAGTGGGGCACGGATCACTTTGATTTCATGCTGGAGGGCGTGCCGACGTTCGTCGCCGATCAGGTGGAAGCAAACTACCTGGAGAACTACCACGCCGTCTCCGACACGTATGACAAAGTGGATCTTGCTCAGTTGAAGAAGCATGTAGCCGAGGCGGCGGCGCTCAGCGCCGGGCTGGCGAACCTGCCGGAGAAGATCGGACCGCGCCTGACCCGCGACCAGATCGAGCAGACCATGCGCGACAGCAACAGCGTGGAGATGCTGAAAGCGGACGGCATCTGGGACGACTGGGTCAGCGGCAAGCGGGGAAGACAGAAGTGATTTTTAATTTCCGATTTCCGATTGCCGATTGAAGCTGCAATCGGCAATCGGCAATCGATAATCGGCAATTCGCCTTGCTCCTCTACTGGATCCTCTTCAACCTGTTCGCGCTGGGCCTGCTGGTGCTGGACTTGCGTGTGCTTCACCGGCCCGGCCGGGTAATGCGCTTTGGCGAAGCCCTGGGTTGGAGCGGCCTTTATGTGTTGCTGGCGGCCGTGTTCGTGGTGGTTTTGTATGTGTGGCAGGGGCATCAGGCCGCGCTGGAGTTCGTCACCGGCTACGTGCTCGAACTCTCGCTCAGCGTCGACAACCTTTTCATCTTCCTGGTGATCTTCAACTTCTTCGCTGTTCCAGACGAGCAACAGCATCGCGTGCTGTTCTGGGGCGTAGTGGGCGCGCTGCTCATGCGAGGGATATTCATCGGGGCGGGCGTGGGGCTGATTTCACGCTTCCACTGGGTGTTCTATCTCTTTGGAGGGCTGCTGGTCTACAGCGGCGTCCGCGTGTGCATTGCGGGCGAACACCAGGTCGATCCCGCCGCCAATCCTCTGGTCAAGATCGTGCGCCGCTGGGTGCACGTGACCCCGGACTATCGGAACGGAAAATTCTTTATCTGGAGCAAGCCGGAGAATGCGCTGTACGTAACGCCGCTGCTGGTGGTGCTGTTGGTCATCGAGACCACGGACGTTTTGTTTGCGGTGGATTCCATTCCCGCGATTCTCGGGATCACGCTCAATGCGTTCATCGTCTATACCTCGAACGCGCTGGCCATTCTAGGTCTGCGCTCGATGTACTTCGCGGTGGCCGGGCTGATGAAGGTGTTTCGCTTCCTGCACTACGGGCTGGCTGTGGTGCTGATTCTGGTGGGCCTGAAGATGCTGATCGCCGACTACATTCACATTGACATCGCGGATACGCTGAGCGTGGTGGCGGAGGTGCTGTTTATTTCGATCGTCGCGTCGGTGCTGTATCCGGGGAAGGCGAAGAGCGAATGATGATTTTTGATTTTTGATTGTTGAATGAAAAACCCAACCCGGGCAGGGTAGCGGTTCTATTCAACAATCAACATTCAACAATCAACAATTGCCCTCACACAAAGCGCACGACGTCTCCTCGTACGATGGAGTGTTTCAGGAATTTCCTGTCGTCGTGATCGGGGCAGTCGATGCGGTAGTGAGCTCCCCGGCTTTCCTCGCGCGCCAGGGCCGAGCGGGCGACCAGCGTCGCAGCCAGATGCAGGTTGGCCGCTTCGTGGGCGCGGCGCGTCTTGGGATGCGCGAGCCGGGGCGCCATCTCTTCCAGAGTCTTGACCGCCTTGGTCATTCCGGCGCGGCTGCGCACGATGCCGACTTCGTTCCACATCAAATCCTGGATCTGCACGATCAGCTCTTCGGCTCCCGCGTCGACCGGGCCGTTGGAATAGGCGGCTCTCGGAGGATTGGCTGGCCGCGATGCGGTCTTCAGTTCGTCGCGCATGGCCAATCCGGCGCGCGCGCCAAAGACCAAAGCCTCGAGCAACGAATTACTGGCCAGCCGGTTGGCACCGTGCACCCCGCTCGCGGCGGTCTCGCCCGCGGCGTAGAGGCCGCCGACATTCGTCCTGCCGTCGAGGTCGGTGCGGACGCCGCCCACGGCGTAGTGGGCCGCAGGACGCACGGGGATCATGTCCTCGGTGATGTCGAGGTTGTGGCGCATGAGCGTCGCATAGATTCGCGGAAACCGCTTTTGCACCTTGGCCGCGTTCAGATGGGTCAGGTCGAGGTAGACGAACGGATCTTTGGCGCGGCTCACTTCCATTTCGTGGACGATGGCGCGGGCCACCACGTCGCGCGGCGCCAGTTCGCCCAGCGGATGGTACTTGCTCATGAAGCGGTCGAGCTCAAAATTCCGCAGGCAAGCTCCTTCGCTGCGGAGGGTATCGGACAGCAGGAAGCGCGGCGCTTTCTTCACGTAGAGCACGGTGGGCTGAAATTGAACGAACTCCAGATCGCCGGCTTCCGCGCCGGCACGAAACGCCAGGGCGAGGCCGTCGGCTGTGGCGGTCTCGGGATTCGTGGTATGGCGGTAGAGCTGGCCCAGACCTCCCGTGGCCAGCAGCACGGCGGAGCAGGCGACGTCTTGCGGGACGCCTTTTTCGTCGAGCAGCGAGACTCCCGTGACGCGTGCGCCGTCGGTGAGCAGGCCGGTGGTGAAGGTGTAGGGCGCAGCCGAGATATGTTTCATCGAGCGCGCCCGGGCGCTGAGCGCGCGCAGGATCTCGAACCCGGTCGACTCTCCCTGTGAATGCAGCACGCGATTGTGAAGCTGCGCGCCTTCGCGGCCGAATACCAGCTTGTTGCCACGAGGGTCGGCATGGGTGGACCACGCGATCAACTCCTCGATGCGCTCGACGCCCTCTTCCACCAGAATCTTGGCGGCGGCGGCATGGCACAGGCCATCGCCGGCGCTGAGCGTGTCTTGCAGGTGCAGGGTGATTTCATCTTCATCGCTGAGAGAAGGGTCACTGCCGGCTGGCGCAGAAGAGCTGTGCGCCGGCGATGTCGGCCAGGGTGCTTCTTTCTTGCACAGGATCAGGACGCGCCCGGCCGCGGCGAGGGCGATCGCGGAGCGCAGTCCGGCCACGCCGCCGCCGATCACTACGAAGTCAGTCTCGGCTGGAAGACCCTTCATAGACGGGGAATGGTACCACTTTGGCGGTGAAAATCACGTGTTTCCGCGCATGCGGGTCATGCCCTAAATCGACAAACCACGTAAGACACGAAGTTGCACGAAGGCAAACGGGTCGCTGAACTTCGTGCCCTGGGTGTCCTTCGTGGTGAAATCAGGACACTACCGGCATACGCTATCATGTGACCTTTATGCCGCAGGTCACTATTCATGTGCCGCCGCGTCCGTACCAGGCCTGGATCGAGAACGGCCTGCTGACGCGCGCCGGCTCGGTTTTGGGCGATCTGCTGCCGCAAGCGAGCCGACTTTTTGTGGTGACCGTGCCGCCAGTGCGCCAGCGCTGGGCCGGCAAGTTCGTGCGATCGCTGAAGGCTGCCGGATTTGCGACCCAGATTCTTGCTTTTCCGGATGGCGAGCCCTCCAAGCGCTTGTCGACGGTGGAAGCGCTGGCCGAAAAACTGGTGCGGTTGGGAGCGGACCGCAAGGCGGTGATTGTCGCGCTCGGGGGCGGGGTGGTAGGCGACGTGGCCGGGCTGCTGGCGTCGCTCTACATGCGAGGCGTGGAGCTGGTGCAGGTTCCGACTACCGTGCTGGCGCAAGTCGACGCCTCGATCGGCGGAAAGACCGGGGTGAATCTGGTCGCCGGCAAGAATCTCGTCGGGACGTTTTACCATCCCCGCGTGGTGCTGATCGATCCGACCGTGCTCAAGACTCTTCCGGATCGCGAATTCCGCGCCGGACTTTACGAAGCGCTGAAGTGCGGCGTGATCGGCAACATCGAGCTGTTTTTGCGCTTCGAGCAGGATCGGGCGCGAATTCTGAAGCGCGATCCTGTTGAGCTTGAGTGGCTGATCGCGCAATCGGTGAAGCTGAAGGCGGAAGTGGTGTCGGCCGACGAGCGCGAGGGCGGCCTGCGGCGCGTGCTTAACCTCGGCCATACCATCGGCCACGCCCTTGAGGCTGAAACCGGATACCGGCGGCTGCTCCATGGCGAAGCGGTGGCCTGGGGCATGATCGCGGCCACCAACATCGCCCTCAGCGTGGGCCGCACCGACAGCGTCACCGCGGGCCGCATCGCGGACGCCGTCTTGAGCCTGGGACGCTTGCCGGAAGTGAACGTCGGATCGCGCAAGATTCTGGCGCGGCTGCAGAACGACAAAAAGACGCAGGATGGAGTGGTGCACTTTATCCTGCCGCGCGAAATCGGGAAAGTGGAAGTAGCCAGCGACGTTCCGGCGAGTGCGGTCATCGAATCGGTGGACGAGTTGCGCCGCCTGTCGCGCGGCGGAGCGGTCTGGGGAAGGTAGTCAAATCATCGCGAGGGAAAAGCCATGCAGGAGACAGCGCAGCAATATACGCAGCGGATTCTCGGTCACGTAGACGGGCAGGATGCGATCAAAGTACAGCGGGCGACGGCGGACCGGCTGAAGAAGGCGGTCCGCGGCCTTACTCCCAAGCAATTGAAGTGGAAGCCGGGACCGGAAAAATGGTCGGTGGCCGAGATTCTCGCGCATCTGGCCGACGCCGAGATTGTCGCCAGCTGGCGGATGCGGTTCGTCATCGGAGCCAACGGAACCACGATTGAGCCCTTCGATCAGGATGTGTGGGCCTCGGCGTTTCAATACAGCGCGCGTGACGCGAAGCAATCCCTCGAAGTGTTCCGCGTGCTGCGCGAAAACAATCTGGCGATGCTGAAGGCGCTTCCTGCCGAGACGTGGGACAACTACGGGATGCATATGGAACGCGGCAAGGAAACGGTTGCGCACATGGTCCGGATGTTTGCCGGGCATGACACCAACCATCTGCGGCAGGTGGAAGGGATCGCGGGGCAACTGAAAAAGAAAAAGAGGTAGCAGTCTCGACTTGATTTTGTCCGAAGTCATCAAAACCGCGGTTGTGGGCGCGGCGCCGGAAGGCGCTCGCGATCAGCGCAGCGTTGCGCACGCGGTGCGAGAGATGTTCAGCTCCATCGCGCCGCGCTACGATTTGCTGAACCATGTTCTGTCGTTCAACGTAGATCGGGTCTGGTGGCGGCGCACGGCGCGGACGTTTCGCGACGTCCTGCGACAACCGGATGCGCGCGTTCTCGATTTGTGCTGCGGCACCGGGGACATGACGTTTGCCCTCCGGCGCGAGGCAGGGAAGGCCTCGCAGCAGATTCTGGGCGCGGATTTTTCGCATGCCATGCTGCAGCGGGCTACGGCCAAGTCGGCGAGGGCCTCGCAAAATGGCTCCGCGCCCGACTGGATCGAAGCTGACGCTCTTAACCTGCCTTTTCCTGCCGGGCACTTTGCTCTGGTGACCTCGGCGTTCGGCTTCCGCAATCTCGCCGACTACGATGCCGGGCTGCGGGAGATTGTCCGCGTGTTGAGGCCCGGGGGCGAGTGCGGGATTCTCGACTTCGGTGAGCCGAAGGGCGCGATGGGCGCGCTCTACCGCGTCTATTTCAGGCAAGTCTTGCCGCGGGTGGGGACGATCATCTCGGGAGTGCGCGGGCCCTACGCGTATTTGCCGGCGTCGGTGGAGCGTTTCCCGGAACCTGGGGAGATGTTGGAGCGGATGAAGCGGGCGGGATTTTCTGAGGTCAGCTGGACGCCGTATACGTTTGGGATTGCGGGTTTGTACCGGGGAAAGAGGTAAAATTCCGCGGGCGCGTTTGGTGAGAACGAACGGCCGCACAGACGCCCTACGGATATGGTGCCGTTCCTGCGGAGTCTGTGTCGTAGCCTGTCTTGCGCCCCTTCGGGGCTTATATCCCTCCTACTTCTGACCCACGGCTTACGCCATGGGCTGCATTCTTGCGCCGCTTCGCGGCTGGGATGAAACCAGGCGGCGTTAGCGACTAAAGCCGCGTCAATTCCAGCCTTGAACGGCGAGGCTGTAAGCCGCGCCCCTGCAAAGCACAATTTCCAAAACGCACTATGGTGAAGAACCGGGCTGCACTCGCATCCCCTACCCGGCGCCCCGCAGCAGCTTGCTCAATGCTTGAACCTGGTCTGCGCTGACGTCACCCACTACGAAATATCGCAATCCATTCTGCGTCCAGCTCTCAAGGTTGAAGGAGAGCGCGTGCGTGGACCCCGCAGGCAGGTTCGCCGTTTCCTCTCCCCGGTCCTGAAAAATGAAGGCGGAGATTTCGTGCTTGCGGTACTGAAAGATCAGGTGGGCTCCCGGGGATTGGGCCAGATATGTGACCCGGCCGCCGACCAGCGTGAAGTCTGTGCCTTGCAACTCTGGCAGGTTGAAGGTGAAGGGGATCTTTCCCTGGAACCAGGGTTTCACGGTGTGACGGTCGGTTGAAATTACGTCCACGGGTGTAGCGCTGGCGAGAGCATTCACGTGCAGGTCGGCCAGTTCGCTGTAGACGCGCTGCTGGCGCGCATGCTCGCGGCCCAGGTAAAACGTCACGGCAACTGCGACGATCACGATGGCCAAGGCTGGCGCTAGCAGCAGATTCCACCACCGGGCGGTTTTCGCACGAGCTTTCGTGCTCACGCTGGCTGCGATTCTGGCTCGCAGCTGCGCGCTCGGCTCGTAGCGCTTGCCCGCGAAAGCGACCGCTCGCTTCATCTGGACGCGCTCCAGGGCGTCGGCGGCGCAGGGGGCGCATTCGCGCAGATGAGCGGCGAGCGCGCCGGCTTCGGCCGGGGGCAGTTCGCCGTCCAGATAGGCGTCGATTTTCCCGCGCCACACCTCACACGCCATGCCGTCCCCCTTGAAGTTTCTGCTGCAACAGCGTTCGCAGCGCCTTGCGGGCGCGAAACAGGCGCGACATCACGGTACCAACGGGAATCGAGAGCGCTTCGGAAATCTCCTGATACGACATTTCTTCGACCTCGCACAACAACAAAATCTCGCGAAAGGCAAGCGGCAGTTCTTCCAACGCCTTCTGCACCATCTCGCGGTTGCTCTGGGCGATGACCAGAGTCTCCGGCGTCGGACCCTCACTGGAAGGAATGTTCTCCTGGTCCTCTTCATCAAAGGCGATGGTGGTCTTCAGCCCGGTCCGCGAGCTGAGGAACGAATTTTTCAGGATGCGATACATCCAGGCGCGGAAGTTGGTGCCCGCCTGAAACGAAGGAAATCCGCGCAGCGCTTTGGCAAAGGTTTCCTGCACCAGGTCGTCAGCCTCGGAGGTGTCCTGCGTCAGCCAGCGGGCGAAGTTGTAGAGCTGGTCGAACAGGGGGAGGGCCAGATCTTCGAATGTTGCGGCAGGCAAGCGCGGGTCTGACACCTCCATAGCATAAACGCCCCAAAGCTGGTTTTATTCCCATCCTCCGCACAAATGTTTTGCCTCGGGCAAGGGAATATTTGTCCGTCTGGACGGTTGTCCCCACAGCAACACTGCCAGGAGAGACGGGAGACACGAACAGATCATGAAGCAAACCGACCGCAGATCGTTCTTGAAGATTGCCGGCACATCGCTGGGCATAGGGGTTCTGTACTCCGCCTACCCGGCGGCGAGAGCCGGCGGCGAGGTGGGAGACATGTTCGCCTCGCTGGGCCGCGCCAACGGCGAAAAGGTAGAGCCGTTTTCGTTCATTCAGCTGAGTGATGCCCATGTCGGCTTCAACGGCCCTCCCGATCCGCTCGGCACCAAGGCGTTCGAGCGCGCGGTGGACATGATCAATGCCCTGCCGAAGCGGCCTGACCTGGTGCTGTTCACCGGCGACCTGACTCACGATACGGAGGACAAAGACGTTCACTCGCAGCGCATGAAGCAGTTCCAGGAGATTTCGACGAGGATCAACGTGCCCCTGGTGAAATGCGTCCCCGGCGAGCACGACGCGGGGCTCGATGCGGGAGCGCTCTACCGCGAATTCTTCGGCGAGAGTCACTATTCGTTCGACCATCGCGGCGTGCACTTTGTGGCTCTCGACAATGTTTCACGGGCCAAGCCGGAGGTCGGAGCCGAGCAGATAGAGTGGCTGAAGAAGGACCTGGCGCGCTTCCCGAAGACCGCGCCCATTGTGGTGTTCACGCATCGTCCGCTGTTCGATCTTCGTCCGGAGTGGGAATGGTTTACCAGCGACGGCGACGACGTGATGAACGTGCTCTCGCCTTACGAGAATCTGACCGTTCTCTATGGGCACATCCACCGCGATGATGAGCACGAGACGGGGAACATTCATCACTATGCCTCGCGCTCGCTGATTTTTGCCTTCCCGGATGCAAGTACTCCGGGGCCGCGCAAGCCCATCCCGTTCGACAAGGATCATCCCTTCAAGAACCTGGGCATTCGCGCGGTGGAGTTCAACGGCAAGCCGCGGCCGGGATCAAGCCCGCTGTCGATTGAGGATGTGGAACTGACGGCTCGGGAATTTCGCGGCATTAACGGGGCACATCAGTTTCTGAAGAATCCCAGCGTTGGCTAAGCCGGAAGGCGCAAGTTTGCTGTTGAGGACGATCGACCTGTAGAACGTAGCGCCGCCGTCTCGGCGGCTGCCGCGAGGGCATCTTGCCCTCGCCTGCGGGGGGGCGGGACGCCCCCGCGACAGCCGGCAAGGATGCCGGCGCTACAGAGGACACGGAAAAGACTATGACCCGAATTGGATTATCGAAAACTGCGATTACGGCCTCCCTCTGCTTGCTTGGGCTGCTCAGTCTGACCAGCACGCGGCGGGCTGCGGCCGACGACGTTCCCGTCGTCGAAATCACCGCCAAGCGCTTTGCCTTCACCCCCAACACGATCACGCTGAAGAAGGGACAGACGGTCAAGCTGCGCCTGCACAGCGAAGACGTCACGCATGGCTTTTTCCTGCGCCCGCTGAAGCTGGATGAAGAGATTCCCGCCGGCCAGACCGTCGAAGTTACAGTAACGCCGCAAGTGGCGGGATCGTTCATGACCATCTGCGATCACTTCTGCGGGGCCAACCACGCCAACATGAACATGACGATCGTAGTGGAGTGAGTGTGCGGCGGACTAGCGTCCCGGTTTTCGCCGTGGCAGGCATGGTCACCTGTGCGGCGTCGCTCCTTTTGACGGGATGCAAGGTCCGCACACCAGGCCGCTTCGAAACCGCAGTAATGAACGGGACGAAGCGCCACCTGACCGTGGGTGGCCGCAGCGACGCCAATCCGGTTGCGGCCACCACGGAAAACATTCGAGCCGGCCAGCAGAACTTTACCGCCTACTGTATAGTCTGCCATGGACTCGACGGCCAGAATACGGGCGTGCCTTTCGCTGACAGGATGGCGCCGCCGGTGCCGCCGCTGAATTCGGCGCCGGTGCAGGCCTACACCGACGGGCAGCTGCACTCGATCATTCGCAGTGGAGTCTTTCCTTCAGGCATGCCGGCGTCGAAGGACGTGTTCAGCGACGAAGAGATCTGGCAGATGGTGCTCTACATCCGGCATTTGCCGCCGAAGGGAAGCTTGGGGGAGCCGCCGGTTTACGGCGGCGGACCACCGCCCGGTTCGAGATAGGGAAATCGCTCCGAGGCTTCTCTGCACAGAAGTCGGAGCCAGCTAGGCGCTAGTGTCGTAGGTGGAATATCCGCGCGGTACCGGCTCGGCATCGTGCGCCAGGTCTGCCTCGGGCGCCTCAAGGGCGGCCAGTGGGTGCAGCGTTGAGCTCAGTACTTCGAAGGTCTTGACGTAGGGAGGTCCGTCAAGCAATTCCGCGAGGATTTTCAACGCTTCGACGCAGCCGCTCGAACCGCAGGCGTCCGCATTCCGCTGGTGATCCCAGAAAGTGATGGTCGCAACTTCGCTGCTATCGGTTACCGCCAGAACGACCAGGTCCAGAAAGCCCTCCTGGGTTCGCAGCCAGGGAAGAATCTCGGTTTCCATCAAGTGAACAAATTCTGTGAGCGAGTTCGGTTTGATGCTTACGGCAACTTTTCGGGCAAACATACACATCGGCTCCACGACTCCGGTTGATATTCACCTTGAACCGCAGGGGTGTTGACCCACGCCGGAGCTTTTCCCCGAAGCGGGAGAACCATTCCCCCAAACAGTTCTCCCATCTCGGGTTTACTCCCTTACGAGAGCATCTGGCAGGAATGTGCGGCAACTCGCAAAAGAAGGCAACAAAACTGTTCCCGAACTTGAGCTAACCAGCTAACAGGCTGACGAAGAAGCAGTTATTCGGCGTTCTAACCTGGTCGTGCTAACATGCTTGCCGCAGTTTTTATGGGTGGAGAGCATGGAGGAGTCGGGACCAACGGGCCGAATTGTTCGTTTTGGATCCTTCGAGGTGGATCTGCAGGAGGGTAAGCTCACCAAGGCGGGGATTCGGATTCGTCTGCAGGCGCAGCCCCTCCAGATTCTGGCACTTCTGCTGCAAAGCCCCGGACAACTGGTCACGCGAGAGGAGATCCGGCAGAAGCTGTGGTCGCGGGATACGTTCGTGGAGTTTGACGACGCCCTGAACACTGCAGTGCGGAAGTTGCGGACCGCGCTCAACGATTCGGCCGACAATCCCAGGTTCCTGGAGACGGTTCCGCGGCGTGGGTACCGCTTTATAGCGCCGGTGGCCTGGCCGCGCGAAGGTCAGGCTGAGGCATCGGTCCAGCCTGGCGCCGGTCCCCGCATCCGCCACTTTCCGTATGTTTGGCTCGCGGTCGCTGTGCTTCTGGCGACAGCCGGCGTGGCTGGATGGCGTTATTTTCATGGCCTTGGGTCGAGGATCACGGCCGAGGACACGATCGTCCTGGGGGATTTCGCCAACAGCACGGGGGATGCAGTCTTCGACGACGCGCTGGAGACGGCGCTCAGCGTTTCTCTGCGGCAATCGCCGTTCCTGAATGTGCTCCCCGACAGCGAGGTGGCGAAGACCCTGCAGCAAATGACGCGCCCCGCCGGAACCAAGCTCACTCCGGACGTAGCCCGCGAGCTCTGTCAACGGACCGGCAGCAAGGCTTACCTCGCCGGGGCGATCGGCAGCCTGGGCAGCGAATACGTGCTGGCGTTGAAGGCGGTGAACTGTCAGACGGGAGACAAGCTGGCGCAGGAGCAGGTAACGGCGGCGTCCAAGGACAAGGTGCTCGACGCTCTGGGAGCAGCCGCGTCCAAACTGCGGGGCGAGCTGGGCGAATCGCTGGCCACGGTGCAGAAGTTCGATGTTCCGCTGGAACAGGCCACCACGCCTTCGCTGGAGGCGCTGAAGGCCCTGAGCCTGGGCAGGAAGGCGTCGGACGAGAAAGGACCGGCGGCGGGCCTGGCTTTCGATCAGCGCGCCATCGCGCTCGATCCCAAATTTGCCATGGCGTACCGGGCGCTGGGCATCGACTATACCAACCTCAGCGAGCTGGGACGGGCCAGCGAGTACCTCAGCAAGGCGTTTCAGTTGCGGCAGCATACCAGCGAGCGGGAAGAGCTTACGATCAGAGCCGACTACTATTCTTACGCCACCGGGGAACTGGACAAGGCCGCGCAGACGTTTCAGGAGGAGATTCAGATTTACCCGCGGGAAGACGCGGCCTACGTCAACCTGGGCCTGGTGTATGCCGCTCTCGGGCAGTATGAGAAAGCCGCGGAGGTCACGCGGCAGGCGGCGCGCATGGCTCCGCACGCGGTGAGCGAGTACGAAAACCTGGCCAACTACGCTCTGGCCTTGCAGCGTTTCGACGAGACGCGGCAGGTGATCCACGAGGCCCAGGAGCGCAATCGGGACGATTTCATTCTGCACAACGAGTCCTATGCGCTGGCGTTCGCCGGCGGCGATGCGGCGGCGATGACGGAGCAGTTGCGCTGGTTTGAGGCGAAACCAGGGTTTGCGAACGTCGGGCTGGCGCTGCAAGCCGATACCGAGGCGTATGCCGGACATTTGCGCAAGGCACGGGGGTTAACGGGACGAGCGGTCGATGCAGCCGTGCGCGAGGACAACAAGGAGAATGCGGCCGTCTACCGGGCGATCGCCGCGCAGCGTGAAGCCGGGTTCGGCAACGCGGTGCAGGCGCGGCGGGAGGCGGCGGAAATTCAACGCCTGGCGAGCGCGGGCCAGGGAGCGGAGAGCGAAGCGGCGCTTGCCTTTGCCATGGCGAACGAGCCGGCGCGGGCCGAAGCCCTGGCAGAAGACTTAACAAAACGCTTCCCGTCCGACACGCAGGTGCAATCGCTCTGGCTGCCGGCGATCCAGGCGCAGCTGGCGCTCGATAAAAAGAACCCAGCCGCTGCTCTCGATAAATTGCAAGCGGCCTCGGCTTTCGAGTTGGGGCAGATTCCGTTCGTGAACAACATCTCCTGCCTTTATCCCGTGTACCTGCGCGGGCAGGCGTATCTGGCAGCGGGGCAGGGAGCGGCGGCTGCGGGCGAGTTCCAGAAGATCGTCAACCACAGCGGCATGGTGTGGAATTGCTGGACGGGAGCGCTGGCGCGTCTGGGCGTGGCGCGAGCGCAGGCCGTGCAGGCCCGGAGCTTGCAGGGCGCCGATGCCAAAGCCGCCACCGACCGCGCCCGCGCCGCATACCGGGATTTTCTGGCGATGTGGAAAGATGCCGACCCGGACATCCCCGTGCTGAAAGAAGCGAAAGCCGAATCCGCGAAATTGCAGTGAGCTTCGCGGAATGGGCTTTTGCACCGGTACTATGCCGTCAGTCGGACTTTCCGCGGCTCGCGGGCGGAACGATTCCGTTCATCCGCAGATATTCCACGAGCTGGCCGTAGTGATCGTAGGCATGCTCCACTCCGAACACGGCGAGGGGCAAGCGGGGAGATTTGCTGCCCTCAGGCGGTTGCAGCATGTTCTGCTCCGTCAGCGTGGCCGCGGCCTTGTGCCCCAGAGCGAACGAATCTTTCAAGAACTTGATGATCTCTGCTTTGCTCTTCAAATTCTCTGGACCGTTGCCGTCTTTCAAGCCGTCCGGCAGCTTGTCGCCGGTCAGGGGCGACCAGATGAACCAGTTGGAAGCGGCGATGTGCTTGACCTGTACGGCGAAGCTGCGCACACCTTTGTAGTCGGAGCCCGGAATGTTCAGACTCTCAGGAGTAAAGTTGAACTTATCCGCGGGCATGGCTTCTGCGAGTTCTATGATTTGCTTCTCGACTCCGCTGATTTCGCGGTCCACTGTCGAAGCTATGTTCGCCGGTTGCGAAGATTGCGCCTGAGGGCCGGCAGCCGGCGCGCTCTTTGCGTCTTCTTTCAAAACGGCAAAAGCAAGAATGACTACGGACAACAGCAGGAAAACTTGTGTTCGTTTCATCGGGAATTCTCCTCTTTGGCGATGCCTTGATGCCAGATGGGTCGATGCCTTAGTGCGTGGCAAAGTCATTCCGGACCACCTGGCCGTTCTTCATCACGAATCGAACTCGCTCCAGCTCCGTGATGTCGGCGACCGGATCACCCGCAACGGCAACAAGGTCTGCAAATTTCCCCGGCTCGATCGCGCCAATGCGGTCTTGCCAGCCTAGCATCTCCGCTGCATTCGTGGTGATGGCCCGAATCACGTCGAGCGAAGGCATTCCGGCCTGATGCAAAACCGGAAACCTCGAGACCGAAGTCTGGCCGCGTGTCTTCCCGGGGAAATACCAGCCCATGTCGGAGCCAGCGGCAAACTTCACTCCTGACTTGAGAACACGCTGTACCAGAATGTCGTAGGTCTGCGAATCACTCACATCGAGCTTGGCCCAACGCTCTCGACGGGCAGGGGACATCAGGACGGTTGCCTCCGTCAATCTCGTAAAAAAATCCCCGTAAAAGGTCGGCGTGAAGTCGAAAACAATTCCCTTGTCGCGCATTTGCTTCAATTGCTCGTCGGTTACCTGGTTGCCATGCTCGATGGAATCGGCCCCCGCATCGATCGCTGTCTGAATGCTGGTCTTCTCGACAGCATGCACGGCGACTTTCAAGTGGTCACGATGCGCCTCTTCGACGACCGCCGCCAGTTCAGGGACTGTCAGATTCTCGTCCGCTGTGACCTTGATTACGTCGACGTTCTGAAATTCATTCAGCCGGACTGCCTCCCGCGCGCGGTCTGCCCCGTCAATCAACAAGAACTCCTGCTGGAGAATCGCATCGGCAAGCGCGGGATTGAGACTCTGAATGTACGAACCGCGCGTGATGAGTTTGCGTCCTGACGCCAGGATCCTCGGACCCGGGACGCGCCCCGCTTTGATGGCGTCGCGCAGTTCCGTATCGCCGTCAATGCCGGAGTGTCCAAGGTTGCGCACCGTGGTGATACCGCTCTCCAAGTCCTCGCGTGCTAACTGTGCGCCCATCAACACCCGCTTGCTGGGCGATTCGACGATGGCGAGCAGCAGCCCCGGCACAAAATCGCCGTTGTACCGGCGTGAACGCTCGGCTTCCGCCGGCACAACCGGGTCCACAAGCAGGTGAGTGTGGCTGTCGATGAGTCCCGGCAAAAGGGTGGCCTCGCCCAGATCGATGATCTTGGCTCCCGGTGGGGCTTGTACTTTCGAAGGCGGGCCAACTTCCTTGATCTTGTCGTCTTCAATCAGCACAGCGGCGGGCGCTAGCACGTTCCCGGTCCGCGGATCGAGCAGCCGGGATGCCTTCACCAGAGTTTGTACTGGTGGCGCTTGCGCGGTGAGTGCCAACGAAACAGAAATAAGAAGCGGACAGGCCAGCAAGACAAAGCGGTTTCGCATACAATTCAGCCCTCGAAATTAGTGCTCCGAATTCTGCTGCGCTTCTACCGGCCGGGCACAACAACGGATCTTCTCGCCTGGTCATACACTTCACGGACGGCGTTGATTACAGTCTCCGGCTCGTCGAACTGGATGTACTCCGAACTATGGTGGGCAAAGATTTGTTTCGCGTTCGAAGACAGTGTGAGCCAGCGTGCCTGGGCCCGCGTGATCTCCTGCTCATACTTGAGGTGCTTCGGCGTGTCCGGAGGCTTGGTTTCCAGGTGGCCGACAGCGTGGTTGCCGCTGGTGAGTACGCGTATGGGCCGGGAGCCGAATGAGCGGCGGTGTTGTTGCAGATAGGTTTCGTCCGACGGTGTTTGTTCCATTTCCGAAGCATCAGCGTCATACATGGCAACTTTGGTTTGCGCGATCTCCAACACTTTGGCGTTCAATTCTGGAGACCACGCTGCTTCCGGCAGGCCGCGAAAGAAAGACTGCTGAGCGCAGGTCTGTGGTGGCTGTCTACGACTTGACACATTCGGCAACGGCTTGTGCTCGGCAATCAAGTTTCGACAATCGCGCATGTCCGAAGGAATCCCCGCAAGTCCTCGATGTTCCTCTTCTTGCATGGCCTTCGGTTCGACGTCGGTGGAATCGGCGTCAACCAATACCAGCCCCGCAACCTCGTCCATGTACAGGTCCGCAAACGTGCGTACGTTGTCGCCGCCGAAGGCGGATCCCACCAGAATGTAGGGCCCGCCGATGCCCGCATTATGAAGCGCGGTGCGTAGCTCGCCCGCGATACGCACGCTGGTACGCGGCATGGGACCGGGATCGCTAAATCCCGCTCCGGCGCGGTCATAACTGCAGGCGCGCGTCCATTTGGCGATCTGTGACTGCACCTTTGACCACGCTGGGGCCCAGTCTCCCCATCCGGAATCGAAAACCACCGCGGGCGACCCGCTTCCCATGCAATAGAGATTCAGCCGAAATCCCCCGGCGTCAACGAGCTGGCCGGGTTGCGCGTAAACGATGTCCGCGGGAGCGCCGTTGCTCGCTGCCTCCTGGCCGAAGGTGGTTGTAGCGAGGAGCACCGCCAGGAGCACGACTCGAATTCGTTTCATGTTTTTCTCTCTGTTACTACATGCTCCGTCTGATCTACTACATAGTACGTTGCATTGGACGCGGCAGAGTTACGTTGGTGAGCGATGGCTGCCGGGGTGGCGTCTGCGAGACCTTCAGCGCCGCGAATCCGGTGGCACCAGGTTGTTGGCGCGGTAATAGACGACAAGTTGTCCGTAATGTTCGGCGCTGTGCTCGATGGCGGACGTCCAGATGTAAGAGTTGTGGGCCAGCCGGTTGCCGAAAAACTTCGTGGTCTTGTCCAGCCCTGCGTCACCCTGCTGTTGAATCACTTTCGCCCCGTCGGCGACGGCCTCCTGTACGAACTTGACGACGTCGGCCTTGGTCTTGAACTGATCCCGCGTGGGATTGTCGCCCTCGCCGAAGTCGGGCCCGAGGTTGGATCCAGAAATTCTGCGTATCAGGACGAAATCGAGTGCGGCGGCGTGGAGAAGATTCAGGGCAAAGGTGCGCTCGTCCTTCTGCACCTTGAAATCGTACTTGTCTTCGGGAAAGTCCTCGGCCATGGCAACGAGCTTGTTGCCAATGGCATTCCACATGGCCAGAGTCTCGTCGGCTCGGGAGCGCGCCGGGCCCCGCGCCTGTTCCTGACCGTGACTGCAAAGACTGCTTCCGCTCACGATTAATAGAGAGATGGCGAGAATCCTCGTCCAGACCCGCTTCGCAGATTGTTGTTGCACCATAGATTTCTCCTTTGAACTGACTCTTGCGTCGCTCTGGCCGTCACCGGCTGGCTGCAGCGCGTCATTGCGTCTGGCCGCGCTGGAATTGCGGGCCATCAGAACATAGTCCGCACCAGTCGTCGGCGGTCGGACAAATGAACCGAGCGGCGACGGATGGCGTCGTCTGCGGGGCCGGCGCAGATGGCACGATAGAACGGGTCGTGCTCCAGCGCAGCCACCGCGCTTGCGGCGGCAGGCTCGACGATCGCAGCATGCTTATGTGCGCGGGCAGGCATGAGGGACCTGGATCTGGCCTCGATGGACCTGGACTCGATGGACGAAACAACAGGCGGTGTGCGCGACCGTCCCGAAAACTCCCGCCAGCAGCGCCATGCCGAACACCACAGTCATGGCAGTGTTTGCGGCAAAAGATGGCCGCTGCGCTGGAGCCGTCAATCGGGCGAGGCGATGGCGCAGGAACGACGACGCCGACGCCTGCAGCAGCAACGGCTCCTCTGGATTGGCCAGCTTGGCCAGCGCAGAAACCAGGTCTTCTCCGCGAGCGTTTCGCATGACAGATTCGTCGCAGGAGAGCTCCCGGTAAAGGGAAAGGCGCGAGCCGGTGATCCAGACCAGCGGATGAAACCACAACACAGAAAGCCCTAGTTCGTGGACCAGGCGTATCAGGTTGTCGCGCCTTTTGGCGTGCGCAAGTTCGTGGATGAGCACCGCGTTGAGCTCGTGTGTGTTTAACAGCCGTTCGATTCCGCGGGGGAGACAGATATGAGGACGCAGTACGCCATCGACCGCAGGAGTTTGTCGAGTCGGGGCGAACTGCACCGGGATTCCGGCAAGGGAATCCCAGTGCGGGGTAACGGCACTCTGATCGGGCGCAGCCAGAACCTCCGCTAGAGCACGACGGTGCTCCGCCTGAATGCGCAGACAGAGCCGAGTCAGCATCAAGGTAGCGCCCAGCAACCAGATGGTGCCCAGCGTGAACGCCAGATTTGTGTTTTCCGCAATGCTGGCCCCCGCGTCGCCGATCGCGCCTAACGGCGTGGCCCAGAGCAGATGGCGCGACCAGGTTTTGTCGAGAACGGCGCCCACCGGCAAAATAAAGTTGAGGGACGTCGCCACCCAAATCCAATATTTCGCAGTCGCGCTGCCGCGCAGGATCGACGTCAGAAGCCAGGCTGCGCCCCAGACAATGGATGCATACAGAAGGTGAACCCCGAAATAGTAGAGGGTTTGCGCCACATGCTCATGCATGGGTTTTTCCTCCCCGGCTGCGGCTGCTCTTGCCCGCGGCATTTTGCAGGGCCTTCAAATCCTTCAGCGATATCGTACCGGTCTCCAGCAGATTGGAGACCAGCAGACGGGGAGAGCCGCCGAACAAGTCCAGAAGGTCATGCACGAGTCCGTTGCGGAATTCGCCTTGATTGATGGCAGGCTGGAACAATTGAGCGTTTCCAATTTTCTTTACCTTGCGCAGCGCGCCCTTCTGTTCCAGCCGGTAGACGAGCGTCTGCACGGTCGTGTATGCCACGCGCTCGTCGTCGGGCAGGCTGTCCAGGATCTCGCGGACGGAGGAGGTTCCAAGCTTCCAGTACTGCCCCAGGATTCTGGTTTCGGCTTTGGAAAAACGTCTCTGGTTCACGTGTCACCTACGTGCAGCGGCAATGCTACTACAACATACGTTGCTCGGGCAAGAGCAACAAGGCTGTGCGTCCAGGCTTGCATGTTCGATAGTCAGGCTTCGCGCAGGGCAAACATGGGATCTACTTTGCTGGCGCGGCGCGCGGGAAGATAGCTGGCCAAAACCGCGACGGCGAGCAGCAGCAGAGGCACGATCAGAAATACTGCCGGATCCAGCGGGCGCACGCCATAGAGCAGGCTGGCCATGAGAGACGAGGTTCCAGCCGAGATGAAAAGGCCGGCGACAATTCCAGCCAGCGCCAGAACCGTCCCTTTGCGCAAGATCAAACGGAGAACATCGCCGCGCGCCGCCCCCAGCGCCATGCGCAGGCCGATTTCACGCGAGCGCTGCCCCACCATGTAGGCGAGCACGCCGTAAATGCCGATAGAAGCGAGAAGGACCGAAAGGGCGGCAAAGATGCCCACGAGCTGGGCGGAAAAACGCCGCGCCGCCAGTGAACGGTCGACCACTTCGTCCATGGAAGCCACGTCGAAGACCGGTAGCCCGGGATCGATGCTTTGAATCTCCCGCCGAATCTGTGCGTCCAGAGCGCTGGCCGGCAGGGAAGTGCGCAAGACGACGCTCAGGCCCCGGTCCGGGCTTTGATACATGGGAAGGTAGATGTGGGGGATGCCGGAAATGTCGAGGCCGTCGCTGCGGAGGTCGCGAATGATGCCCACAACCGTCGTCCAGGGTTGAGTCGGGTTGGCTCCAAAGCGGACGCGGCGGCCGATGGGATCGCGGCCGGGCCAATACTTGCGCGCCGTGGTTTCATCCACAAGCGCTACCGGCTGCTTGCCGTCTTCATCGCCTTCGCTGAAAAAGCGGCCGCGGGCGAGAGCAATCTGCATGACCTTGAAATAGTCAGTGCTGATTCGAATTCTTTCCGCGCGCAGATCGGGCGCGGAGTCGGCGGGGCGATCTTCGATCGTCAGCACATCAATGGCCTGGGCGTCGTTGACGCTGAGATTGGTGGTGGGCAAGTCGGAGGTGACGGCGGCGGAATCCACACCGGGAATCGCCTGCATGCGCCGCAGCAACTCGCGATCGAAAACCACCTTCGGAGTCGTCCCGATGTAAGGATCAGCCTTCGGATCGTTGGGAATGGGAAGCCAGACATTGGCGGCGACGACCTGGCTGGGATTGAACCCCGGATTCTCGCGCAGCAGATCGCGCAGGGTGCGCAGCAGCAGGCCGGCCCCGACCATCAGCACCACGGCAAAAGCGAGCTCCGACACGACCAGCGCGTCACGCAAACGCCCGGTCCGGGTGGTGTGGCCGGCGCTCCGGCCGCCTCCCCGTATCGCCGGGAACGGGGACGATCGGGCTGTTTGGAGCGCGGGAGCGAGGCCGAATAGCAGGCCGGTGAAAAGCGACATAAGCATGGCAAACGACAGAACCACCCAATCGATTCTTACTTCGCTGAGCCGGGGGACACTGCGAGGGACAAAGTGCAGGATTAGGTTCTGCGTAAGCACTGCGGTCAGAACACCAGCGATCCCGCCGATGATGGAGAGCAGCATCGACTCGGTCAACATCTGGCGGATCATCCGGGCACGAGTCGCACCGATGGCCAACCGCACCGCCATTTCCTGTTGCCGTCCGGAGGCGCGAGCCAGCAGCAGGTTTGCGATGTTCAAGGAGACGATAAAAACGATCAGCAGAACTGCGCCCTGCAGCACCAGGAGCATGGGGCGAACGTCGCCGACCAGCGCTTCCCGCAAGGGCTGGACCTCAATCGTCCACTGGGCCTGCGTGGGATAGTCCGTCGGATAGTCGTGGCGAATCTGCTCGGCCAGGGCGGTGAGACGGGTTTGCGCTTGTTGCAGAGTGATCCCTGGTTTGAGCCGCCCAATAGCGGCCGGCATGAAGCGGTTGGCGCGCGCGGGCGTAGCAACCGGTTGGGCGCTGAATCCCGCGGTCAGAAATACCTCAACGTTTCCGGCGATCGTGCTTCCGGGATGCCGGAAATCGGGCGGAAGAACCCCGACGATCGTGTAGGGATCGTTATCCAGCCGCAGCGTGCGGCCGAGAACGTTGGGATCAGCGCCATACGAGCGGCGCCAGAGAGCATCACTGACCACGGCGACGGGAGCGAAACCGAGGGCGAAATCCTGCGGACCAAACAGGCGTCCAATCTGCGGAGTTGCGCCGAGCATGGAAAAGTAATTGGGATGGGTAACGATGAACTCCAGGCGCTCTGGCTTGGAGGCGCCGGTAAGATTTACGCTGCCCCCGCCGAGCGTGCTGACGTCGCTGAAGACGCCCGATCGATTGCGGAGATCGTCCAGCTCCGGCACCGAGAACAGCACGTTCCGCATCCCAACTCCGGGGCTGTTGAAATAAATTCTCACCAACTGATCGGGATCGCGGTAGGGAAGCGAGCGCAGCACCACCGCGTTGACGATGCTGAAGATGGCCGTGTTGGCTCCCACTCCCAGAGCCAGGGTGAGAACAGCCACAGCGGTAAAGCCGGGCTTGTTGCGCAGCATGCGCAGAGCGTAGCGGACATCCTGGAGCAAGGTCGCCATGTTGGAAAGACTCTCCTCGTGCCGTTTGGTAATCCGGTGAAACGGAAAAGAGGAATGCTGGCCCTCGGGCGGAAATGCAAGTTTCCGGCCAACGGACGTAGTCGGCTATGCGATTGAAAAGCCTGACCGAACCCTCGTCGCAACGGGGAGTTGGAGGGTCAAGAGCATGTCCGGGTGCGGAATGAGTGTCCGGTATTGGGCAGGATTGGGTTCGACCGCGCTCAAACTCGATCTAGCCGGCGCTGGCACTTTGCGAGGAACCAGGCGAGGTGCTGGCCGCGGGCTTGAAGCTATCGGCAAACGCGTCGGCGACGGTGTAGCGCATCACGTGCTCGTACTCCGGACCGAGAAACCGGCGTAGCCGCTCGGTGTTCATGATGTACTCGCCGGTCATGTAGGGCACGGCCTCGGGAGGGATCGCCGAAATCTGCCATCTCCAGAGGAATTTTAATATCTGGCGCATGACAAATTTTCCCGGAACCCGCAGCAGCTTGGCCTGGGCCGTTTCGATGCAGCGCGCGAAGGTCATGGGCTCGCCGCGGCCGGCCACGTTGAGCACGGTCAGGCGCTGGGTCTCCGGTTCGCGCTGCAGAATGTGCTGGATGAGGCGCGCCATGTCGTCGACGTGGACGAACTGAATCTTGTTGTCCAGATATTTCTGCCCCGTGGGCAGCATGCACGGCAGGCGCGTGCCCCGTTCGCGCATCTTGCGAGCGCGTTCGCCTTTTCCGTTGGGCGTGCCTCTGAAAGCGCCCATCAGGTAGTTTTCGACGCTGGCTCCGGCGAAGATGTGCGGCCGCAGAATGTAGACGCTGCAGCCGCGAAGGGCGGGCGAGCGCTGCTGCACGACCTCATCGGACTGCTTCTTATGAACTGCGTAAGGCAGAGTATGCGCTGCCAGCACGGACTCTTCGGTCGCCGGAGCGGGCAGGTTGGGGCCGTAGGCGGAGACGCTGCTGGGAAAGATAAATTGCTTGACGCCGTCGTCCGTGACGCGGTTCACTTCGGTGACGGCTTCCATTACGCGGGCCGTGCCGGCCACGTTGATCTGCCACATGCGCTCCACGTCGAGCACGCCGGTGCGTACCGGATCGATGACGAAGGCGAGGTGAACTACCGCGTAAGCATGCGTGTCGCGCAACAGCTCATACAGGGCCCGGGTGGACGATTCCTGGCCCAGATCCATCTTTTCAAACTGCAAGGCGGCGTCGGTCCGGGGCGGGCCGACGTCCACACCGATCACCGAATAGCTCCCCAGCAACGGCAGGAGTCTGGAGCCCAGATTGCCCGAAACACCGGTAACGACGACGACAGGTTTGGCCATTTAATTCGGCTTCGGCGTGGGAGCCGGCGCCGCAGGCGGAGTCTGCGGCTGAGGCGCTGAAGGAGCGTTAGCTGGATGCGGCATCATGCGCTGCCCCATGCCCGGTGCTCCGCCCCCGAAGTACGCATCATTCTGGGTGGTTTTGACCGAGCCGGTCAGCTTTTCCATCATTTCACGCCCGCGATCTGTCTGCAGCTTGTAGTGAATCTCGTTCTGCGCCTGGTCGAGAGGTATCTCGTCCTGGCTGTCCACTTTGTAAATGTAGTGTCCGCCGGAATCGCTGATGACGGGCGAGACCTCGCCCACCTTCAGATCGAACACGGACGCCTGCGCCGGGGGCAGGCCAGTGCGGCGCATCTTGGGCAAGGTCACGTTCGGAGAATCCATCTTCATGCCCGCCGACTCGAAGGCTTCCTTCTGCAGCTTGGCAAAATCCTCTCCCGCCACAGCCCGGGCCCGCAGGCTGTCGGCCAGTTTGGTCATTTCCTGCTCGTTCGCTTCTCCCTTTGCCTTGGCGGCCGCCTCCTTGGCCTTTTGCTGCTCCTCGGTTGGTTTTTCGTTGCTCTCGTCCTTCAGTTCCGCCTCTCGGGCTTCCGGCTCGACCTGCTTGGTGCGAGGCACGTACAAACGCTCGAGGCTGAATTGCTCAAAGCCTGCGGGATTGTCTTTGTAGTATTTTTCGATATCCGCCTCAGGAACGTTCGCCGCTTCCTTCTGAATGCTGCTGGCCATTTCGCTGGCCAGAGTCTGCAGCCTGTAGAACTTGATGGCCTGGGCATATTGGGCGCTCTTATCCAGCCCTTTTTTCCTGGCGGCTTCGGCGAGGGGAATGTACTGGCCGAGCCTGGCTGCGAGCAGTTTCTTCTGTTGCGGGTTCAGGGGCACGGGCGAGAGAGCGCTGCCGTAAGCCTCAAACTCCTCCTTGGTAATGACGGTCTTGCAATCGGCGGCCGAGGTCTTGGCCGAAGCCGCAGCTTTGGCGGTCGCTCCCGCGGCTGTGGCCGCTTTGGGCCGAGGCGGGCATACGCCCTCCACCGTGACCACGGGCGCGCTATCGGGAATCGCGGCCGCAGCGTCGGCCGGCGCTTGTTTTGGCTCCGCAGGCGCGCCCGGCGCCGCCTGCCCCCAGGCCAGGGCGCCCAATAGAAGACACAGCAACCCACTCTTCCCCATAACCCATTTCCTCCAGGATTGGTCCATCAGAGATTGAAAAGTCCCGAGCGGAAAATCTTAGCACAATACCTCTCGCGCCTGTTGCGGCACGTCGGTAGTGTCATAAATCGATAAACCACGAAGGACACGAAGTTGCACGAAGGCACAAGTGTAGCTGACCTCCTTCGTGTCCCTTGTGTCCTTCGTGGTGAAATTAGATCGCTACCGGCAGCCCACGGCGAATTGCTTGGCGCTTTCCGGGTGCAGCGGCGATAATTTCCTGCATGTTGGGGGCTCCTGCCACGTTTTCGCCGGATGCGATGCGCGCCGACAAGCGGGCAGCCGCAGGAAGCTCCGTTCTGGCTGCGATCGTCATTACCGCCCTGAAACTTGTGGTCGGTTTCACCACGGGCAGTCTCGGCATTCTGTCAGAGGCAGCCCACTCCGGCCTTGATTTGATCGCCGCCCTGATTACGTTCTTCTCCGTCGGGGTTTCCGACAAGCCGGCCGATGCCGACCACCAGTACGGCCACGGCAAGGTGGAGAGTTTCTCCGCCTTCGTGGAAACCGGCCTGCTCCTGCTGACCTGTGCCTGGATCATCTACGAGGCCGCGCTGCGCCTGTTTTTTCGGCGCGTCGAAATTGAACCGAGCGTGGCGGCGTTTGCGGTGATGTTGTTCTCGATGGGCGTGGACTGGTGGCGTTCGCGGGTTCTGGGACGCATCGCCACCAAGTACGACAGCCAGGCGCTGGAAGCCGACGCGCTCCACTTTTCTACCGATATCTGGTCCTCCGGAGTGGTAGTGCTCGGCCTTCTTCTGGTGCTCGCCGGGCGCGCGTATCGCATTGACTGGCTGCGCGACTCCGATCCGGTGGCAGCGCTGTTCGTGGCCGGCGTCGTGGTGTCGGTGAGCTGGCGGCTGGCCCGGCGCACCATCGATGTGCTGCTGGATGCGGCACCACCCGGCGTGCGCGCGCAGATCCAGGAGGCGGTCTCGCACGTCGATGGCGTTCTTGAAGTAGACCGGATTCGCATCCGGCGCGTGGGCAACCGCTACTTCGCCGATCTGGCGGTTGGACTGGCGCGCACCGTGACCTTCCAGCGTTCCGGCCAGCTGGCCGCCGCGGTCACGGAAGCCGTGCGCCGCATCCTGCCCGACGCCGACGTGACTGTGCAGCCACTGCCGCGCGCCCAGCGCTCGGAGAATATTTTTGACCGCATTCGCGCCGTTGCCACAGACAAGAATCTGAACGTGCACGACATCAGCGTGCAGGATCTGGCCGGGCGCCTGCACGTGGAGCAGCACATCGAACTCGACGAGCGTATGACGCTCAAGGCGGCGCACGACCGCGTGACCGAGCTGGAGACGGACATGCTGCACGATCTTCCGGAGATTTCCGACATCCTGACCCACATCGAAAGCGAACCCGCCACCATCGAGCAGCCTGAGGAAGTGGTGAGCGACACAGAGCTGGAGCAGCGCCTGAAAAGGGTTGCGTCGCACTTTCCCGAGATCCTCGACGTGCACGATTTTGTGGTCAAGCGCGTTCGCGGGCGCACCTACATTTCCTGCCACTGCACTTTGTCCGACGATCTCTCGCTGGCCCGGGTGCACGATATTCAGACTGAGCTGGAGATTCGCTTCAAGCAGGATGCGCCGGAGCTGTTTCGCGTCCTGATTCATCCCGAGCCGAGCACGGATAATCGGAGGTAGGGCCTGTGGAAAAGGGAGTGACATCTGTCACAGACAGATTTCCGATTGCCGATTTCCAATTGCCGATTGGAGAATCTGATGGCGGATACACCGGGGGCGCATACACCCAAGGAGCTCCAGATGAGAACTCGGGCATTTGCCTTGCGCGTGCTACGGGTGTTTCGGTCGCTCCCCGACTCGCGGGAAGGGCGTGTCTTGGGACAACAACTACTTCGCGCCGCAACGTCAGTCGCAGCCAACTACCGGGCGGCTTGCCGCGCTCGTTCGCATCGCGAGTTTCTTTTCAAGCTGGGGATTGTCGAAGAGGAGGCTGATGAGAGTTTGTTCTGGCTGGAATTCATCGCGGAAGCGGGAATTATCCCTGGGGAAAAACTCAAGGAACTGGTGTCGGAGGCCAGCCAGCTAACGGCCATCTTCGTGGCGTCGCGTCGAACGGCCAAGGGCAGCAATCGGCAATCGGAAATCGCAAATCGAAAATCTCTATGATTACCGCCAAGGTCATCTGGACCGATAACGAACGCTACCTGGGCGAAGCCAGTTCCGGCCACGCTGTCGTCATGGATACCGCTGCGGAGAAGACCGCCGGCACTCCGATGGAACTGGTGCTGATCGCGCTCTGTGGCTGCACGGCATCCGATGTGGTCGGCATTCTGCGCAAGAAGCGCGAGCCGTTTACCCATCTCGAAGTACGGGCCGAGGGCGAACGCGCCACGGGCTATCCCGCGGTCTATACCGAAATCAAACTGGTCTACAGGATCGGTGGTAAAGTGTCTCGCAAAGCGGTGGAGGACGCGGTGCGGCTTTCGAAAGAAAAGTATTGCTCAGTCTCCGCCATGCTGGGAAAAACCGCAAAGATCACGTCTGAAGTTGAATACGTGGAAGAGTGAGACCGCAGCTCGGAGCAACTCATGTAGGAGGACTATGAGATACAGTCTGGTTTTTGTCCCATTGTTGTTTGCTGTTTTGGGGTTCCTTTCATTCCTGCGCATGCCCGGAGCCGAAAACGTGCGGGCGGTGCAGATCGTCATTCTGATGGCCACCGGAATGTGTATCGGCGTCGCGCTCGCGCGCCTGCTGACGCAGCCGGCGAAACCGTAAAGGCAGGCAGAAGTCATGCTGCGCAGAACGTTACTTTTCTCCCAGCCCGGTTGCCTGTCCTGTGAGCTGATGAAGATCTTTCTTGAAGCTCACGGGGTTGTGTTCGAGGAGCACGATATCAGTTCCGACCAGGCGGCGCGCCGCGAAATGATCGACGATCACGGCAGCACCGAAACTCCCACGGTGGTATTCGTCTCCGACGAGATCTACGAAGTGGTCGTGGGGTTTGATCCCGTCCGCCTTGACCAGTTGCTCGGCTCGGCTCCATCATCGGATTCGGTGGCCGAATCCTGAACTCTACAGATCCTAGCCAAGGTGGTCCGCATCCGCTGCGCGGATACTTCTTCATTGCGTGCGCGACATTTCTGTGGGGAATCTCGGCGGTTATGGGGCGCGCGGTCTTCCTCGGAAAATTTCCTTTGAGCGGGGCGGCCGGGCGCCCGATCGATCCGCTGATCCTCTCGCAGACGCGAACCTCATTTTCACTGCTGGTCCTGCTCCCGGTTCTTGCCGGGCGGCGCGGCTGGCAGCGCGTGCGGCTCCCCATGGGCGATCTCGTCCAGTGCCTGATTCTGGGCATGCTGGGAGTCGCCGTGTCGAATTACTTCTACTACGTGGCGATTCAAAGAACCAGCGTCGCCATCGCCATCATCGTGCAGTACACCGCGCCGGTGTGGGTGCTGCTCTACGTAGTGGCCCGCGGACAGCAGAAACTCTCGCTGCAGAAAGTGGCGGCGGTAGCGGTAGCCATTGCCGGCATTGCGCTGACCATCGGCATCGTCGGAACGCCATCAAAAGGGTCTCTGCGCCTGGACTCTTACGGCCTTTTCGCTGCGGTGCTGGCCTCTTTCTCGTTCGCGTTCTACAACGTTGGCGGCCATCGCATTCTTGCCCGTCACGACCGCTGGCGCGTGCTGGTCTGGACGCTTACTTCCGCCGCGATCTTCTGGCTGGTGGTCAACCCGCCGTGGAAGCTGGTTGCGGCCCATTACACGGCGGCGCAATGGCTTTTTCTTTTCATTTTTTCCATGATCTCGGTGCTGGGAGCGTTCTCGCTGTACTTCCTCGGGCTGCAGCATCTGGAGCCGACGCGCGCCGTGATCGCCAGCTGCCTGGAGCCGGTATTCTCGATCATGCTGGCGGCCGCGTTGCTCGGGGAGGGCCTGCGTCCGGTGCAGACTCTGGGAATCGTTCTAGTGCTGGCTGCGATTGTGATCGTGCAATTGCCCGGCCGCGGCGTCGCGCCGCAAGAATCGGTGGTGGTCGATCCGATCGAATGAGATCCAATTGAATGAGAATCCAGTCGAAAGAAGATGGACCAAAGTGTGGAGGAAGCTTTCCTGGACGCGGGTTATGATCGTAGGGAGCGCGGAGATTTTCCATGGTGTCACGGACGGCGGAGGATCAAGCCGGGGTGCTCGAGTCGTTTCGAGCCTTCATCAAAGCGGCGGAAGCAGGCGCGGTTATTCCGCCGGTCGCGGAGCAGGATCTCAAGTGCCTGCATGAGCTGTGCGTGGAGCGGGCGAAGCGCTATTGCGGCAAAGATGGGGTGGTAAGCATGGAATCCATGGCCCGCGCCTGCAGCCCGAACGCGAATCTGCCGGCGGTGTGGCTGCGCCACACGCAACTCAGAGCGCTGTACCGGCACGGCGCTCTCGCAGAGTGGCAACACGGCACTATCCTCGACGATGCCGTGTTTCGCGTGGCCGCCACCATTCCCATGAAAGGCACTCATCTGGAAAAAGAGGCCTTTGTGCGCTACCTCCGTGACGGAAAGTGAGCGAGTTCCGTGCCCCCCACGATCACCCCAAGTCCTTTCCTCGTCTCCCGCAAATGTCGTCAACCGGGAAACAGCATGGCCCGCTGGTTACTTCGGTGTCCCGGCGCACACAGATTTTGCGGCGTAAAAGCATCCCAACTAGCTAGGCTTTTCGTAGATACCTAGAGAGGCGAAAAAAAGAACGAGGATAAGCTATGAAGATCCGCCCGATTCTGCTGATTGCATTCATTTTCGCGAGTCTGACTCCGTGTTTTGCTCACCACATTGCCGTTGTCGTAAACAAGGACAATGCAACGGAAAATGTCAGCTCGGCTCAGTTGGTGCGGATCGTACGAGGTGAGACCAAAAAGTGGCCCGATGGCAAAGAGATCGTGCTGGTCCTGCACAAAGATTCAGTCGGGGAATCCGAAACCCTGCAGCGGCTCAACAAAATGACGGCGGCGGAATGGAAAGCGTCTCTCACCGCGCGCAAGGAGTCCATCGTTTTTGTCGACACCGACGCCGACGTACTCAACGCGGTTCAGGCTCAGACCGGCGCCATCGGTTTGATCGACGAGCATTCCATCGACGGCACCATTCGCGTAGTCCACGTCGACGGCAAACTGCCTATGGAATTTGGCTACTTGCCGCACTAAGCGACCGCGGTCATCTGCAATCAGCTTGTGCCCTGGGCGATTGTAGTAAGTGAAAGTACCGCCGCGCTTTCTTCACGTCGTGCGAAATCTGCTCGCGCAGTGCTTCCACGGTAGGAAATTTAATTTCATCGCGCAGACGATCGAGAAAACAGATTTCCACTTCCGTCTCCGGCTTCAGTTCGATGGGATGAAAATTCAGCAAGTGGGTCTCGACGGCAAATGATTCCGCGCCAAACGTGGGACGATTGCCCACGTTGGTAACGGACTCAAAGCGCTCCTCGCCCACACGCGTGCCCGTAATGTAAACGCCGTCCCCGGGAACGAGTTCTTCGTAGCGCGCCAGATTGATGGTGGGCACGGTGTACTTCGATCCGTAACCGCGCCCGCGTCCGGGCGTTCCCAGAATGCCGAACGGCCGGGCCAGCAGATGCCGTGCACGGCTCACGCGGCCCTCGCCGACCAGAGCGCGAATCCGGCTGCTGGAGACCCGTTCGCCGCGCAGTGTCATTTCCGGGTACACCTTGACTTCGAATCCCAGCTCCTGTCCGAACTCAGCCAGCAATTTCACGTCGCCGGCGGCCTTGTGCCCGAAGCGAAAATTGTAGCCCTCGTGCACCTCCCGGGCATGGAGTTTCTTCTTCAATATCCGGTCTGCAAACTGCCGCGGCGTCATCAGCGAGAGATCGCGGGCGAAGGGCAGAAGCAGGACCGCATCGATGCCGGTGGATTCGAGCAGGCGCAATTTCTCAGGCGTGGGGGTGAGCAGTTTCAATCCCGAGTCCGGCCGCAAAATCCGCGCCGGATGCGGCTCAAAGGTCACGGCTACAGCCTTCGCTCCGCTGGCCCGCGCCCGGACAACAATTTCACGCAGGACATGCTCGTGCGCCCGATGCACGCCGTCAAAGTTGCCGACGCTGACCAGTGCGGGACCGAAGTCGCCGGGAATGTCGTCGAGTTTGTGAAAGACCTGCATGAATCGTCGATTTTCGATTGCCGATTGCCGAATGAGGATTGTTGATTTTTGATTGTTGAATGTTGAATGAAAATCAAAACCTCCCGAGGCGCAGCCGCAGCATCCGGCCTGGTGGTTTTTATTCAACAATCAACAATCAACAATTGCCAATCGGCAATCGGCATTCGAAAATCAGATCTCAAACTCCAGCCTCAGTCCGTCATACGCCAGCCGCACGTGCCGAGGCAGCGTGGCATTGGTGGCCTCGTGCGGCAGATCGTGGCAGATGTGCGTGAAGAACGCCCGCTTCGGGCGCAGACGGTCCACGATCTCCAGCGAGTTCTTCACCGTCGAGTGCGTGGGATGCGGCTTGTGCCGCAGGGCGTCCAGGAAAAGAATATCCAGCCCCTGCAGTTGATAAAACGACGACTCCGGGATCTCGCTGTGGTCGGTCAGGTAGGCGGCCGTCCCGAAACGATAGCCGTAGATCTGGGAGTTGCCGTGAATCAGAATTACCGGGTCGAACTGCACGCCAAATATCTCGACCGGTCCGTCGATGGGCCGCAGTTCCAGTTGAGGCAGGCCGCCGTACTTGTAGTCCGCATCGAAAATGTAGGCGAACATCTTGCGCAGAAAAGCGGCCGCGTCGGGGCGTGCATACAGAGGCAACCTCCCCGGCTTGTGCCGGTAGCTGAGCGGACGCAGGTCGTCGATGCCCAGAATGTGGTCGGCGTGGGTGTGGGTGTAGAGCACGGCGTCGACCCGCGCGATGTTCTCTCGAATCGCCTGCGTGTAAAAGTCCGGCGTGGTGTCGATCAGCACCGCCTTGCCGGCATACTCCAGCATGATCGAAGGCCGCGTGCGACGGTCGTGGGGATCGGTGGAGTGGCAGACGGCGCAATCGCAGCCCAGCGTGGGGACGCCCATCGACGTTCCGCTGCCCAGCACGGTCAGGGTCGCTTTCATTTTCCGCTGGTTCCAGTGGCCGGTCCGGCCTGCGGAGGCCGGGCCAACGCGTTGGTCACCTCCACATATGCCATGCGCAATTCGTAGAGACTGTTGTGCAGAAAGTTTTCTTCCGTGCGCGTCAGGTTGCCCTTGGTCTTCTCTGCGATCAGGCTCAGCGTGTCGATGGTCTGCCGCGCCCCGATCAGGTCGATGCGCGGCTGCTCTCCCTGCTGCCGCATCAGGCCCAGTTGCAACATCGCGGTCATGTAGAGCGAAGCCAGGAAGCGCTCGAAGGTCATCTCAAGATCCTTCGCCGAATGACCGCTGAGTTCGACCTGGGAGTCGAGATCTTTGGACGACTCGCGGTAAGCGGCGGCTTGTGCGTCCTGCTCGGCGGCGGTCGGAGGTGGCGGCATGCGCTCTACCGCGTCTTTAGCCGCGTCATCTTGCACCACGTCGGAGCCTACTGGATTCGGCACGGCAGCCATGGTGTCCTTCGGCGTCGGCGGTGTCGTTGCCTTCGACGGCTCGACTTCTTCTGCCACATCACTCCGCAGTTCGCCATCCGACGTAAATAGCCGCCGGTCGGTTACGGTAAAGCTGGATTGTTCACGTTTCTTTTCAGCCATAGAAACTTTCCCCAATCTACGTCAGCTTTTCTTTGCGTCCTTCGCGATCTTTGCGATCAAGATCTTTGCCTTAAGCCGAGCGGTGCTCCAAGTCCATCTTCCGCAACGGCAGGGCTTCTTCGAGCGGCAGCGAGATCACTCGTGCCCTCGCCGGCCCAATCATGACCTCGCGGCCGGGGACGCCGATCTCGCGCCGGATGTATCCCAGCGCCACAGTTTTGTCGCCGCCGGCCAAGGGCAGGGAAGCGGAGCTCGTGACCTCACCGACTTCTTTCTCTTTCTCTCTCTCCCCCGCGACGATCCTGGTTCCCGCGGCGATCTCGACTATGCCCTCAGCCAGAAATCCGGTGAACTTGCGGTGAACCGCCCCGCGCGAGCGAATCCGCTCGACAATCTCCTGCCCGACGTAGCATCCCTTGTTGAAATTCAGGGCGCGCATCTGCTCGGTTTCCTGCGGCAAGTCGCGCTCGCGAATGTCGACGCCATAGCGCGGAACACCGGACAGGATACGATGCCATTCCAGCGCCTCCCAACCGGCGGGCGTGGCGCCAGCCGCGATCAAACCTTGCCAGAGCTTGGTCACGGTCGCCGGCGCGATCCAAACTTCATAGGACTCGTTTTCCGCATTTTCGCCGCGAACCATGGTGCATTGCAGGCCAGCGCATTGGCCCTCACACCGCGGAGCGAAGACCTCAAGCGGCTGGGCTTCAGGGATCACAATTCCCGCAGCCTGCAACACCGCCCCCGTCTTCGGCCCGGTGATCCCGAGCGCAGTGAGTTGCTCGCTGAGATTCGTTACTTCCACGTCATCCATGATGATGTAGTGATCGAACGTCGCGAGAATCTTTTCCATCTGGCTGCGGTCAGTGTCAATCGTGATCGACTCGCCGCCGTCGTACGCGTACAAGTCGCCCAGAATGTGCCCCTGCGGATTGAGCAGAAACGCATACACCCCGCGTCCCTCCGCCAGGTCGCGGATGTTGTTCGTGACCATGCCGTTCAGCCAGCGCACGCGGTCAGCGCCGGTAAGCGAAATCTTGGCGCGATAGCCGAGGTCGTAAACCCCGCAACCGCCGCGCAGGGCAGCGAACTCTGCCCGCGGATCGCCAAAATGCGCAACCGAGGTCGCGCCGCGATAATCGCCGGTCTGGGACAGTCCAGAACCGCTCGCGCCCGAATCTCCGTGTTGAAGCAGTGCCGTTGGCTCCATGCCGGTAGTTCGATTATAGCGATTGTGTTAACGTTCCTGCCGTGAACTCGCTTAAGCCAGACGCACAAAAAAAGGACCGGAAAAAGCGCATTTCCGTCATTCCCGGCGACGGCATCGGGCAGGAAGTCATCCCACAGGCGGTCAAGGTCATTCAGGCCACCGGAGCCGAGATTGAAACCAAGCATTTCGACTGGGGCGCCGACCGCTATCTGCGCGACGGAGTAACCGTTCCCGCCGACGGCTTCGCCATGCTGGCTCGCGACTTCGACGCAATTCTCGTCGGCGCTTTCGGCGACCCCCGCGTGAAGACCAACATCCATGCCAAAGAGATCCTGCTCGGCATGCGCTTCCAGATGGACCTTTACGCCAACGTGCGCCCCGTCCGCCTGCTCGATGCGGCGCTCTGCCCCCTGAAGGGGGTCGAGCCGAAAGACATGGATTTCGTCGTACTGCGCGAGAACACCGAAGGCGTCTACACCGACGCGGGCGGCGTCTTCAAGCGGGGCACGCCCGATGAGATCGCCACGCAGGAAGACATCAACACGCGCAAGGGAGTCGAGCGCATCATCCGCTACGCCTTCGACTATTGCCAGCGCCACAAGAAGCTCGATGGCTCGCCGCGCAGCAAGGTCCTGATGTGCGACAAGTCCAACGCCATGACCCATGCCGGCGGACTGTGGCAACGCACGTTCAAGGAAGTGAGCGCCGAACACCCGCAGATCACCGCCCAGCACATGTACGTGGACGCGCTCTGCATGCAGATGGTGCGCGACCCGCGCCAGTTCGACGTGATCGTCACCAACAACATGTTCGGCGACATCATCACCGACCTGGCCGCCGGCCTGCAGGGAGGGCTGGGCATGGCCGCCAGCGGCAACATTCATCCCGGCCGCACGTCGATGTTCGAGCCGGTGCACGGCTCAGCCCCGCCGATTGCGGGAAAGAATGTGGCGAATCCGTTCGGCGCAATCTTAACGGCAGCCATGATGCTTCGGCATCTGGGTTTGACGAATGAAGCGGCAAAAATCGAAGAGGCCGTGCTCGAAGCCGTGCGCCAGAAAAAGGCGACGCAGGATATCGGCGGGACATTGGGGACGCGGGAAGTGGGAGAGTGGGTAGCGGAGCGCGTTGGTCGAGGATAGCCCGGAGATCACGTGGAAGAGTGGCGCTTCAGCACCGCGTAAAGCCTCTTAGACTAGATGAGAAACGTCATGAAATTGAGGGTGAATCTCCTTATCGCCTCGTCTCTGCTGCTTTGCGCACAAGCACGCGCCCAGACCCTGATCTACGCCCTTTCTTATGCGGAATCCCCCGCAAGCTTGCATGCCCGCTTTCCACGCGGCGTTATGGGAGCATCAATCAACGACAAACTAGCCATGCTTCGCGGCTTCCGAAAGACCGAGATCTATTCCGTTTCCATGATCGATGGAAAACGCTCCCTGTTGTTCTCAGACGAGGGGATGAATCTGGAGATCAGGCCGACAGGCGCGACATGCGGGGTCAGCAAAGCCTACATAACTGGAGTCATGCGCGAGTGGCGCACCACGCCAACCGCAGGAGCCTCTTCCGAGCCTCCCGCTCTCTACGAAGTCAGCCTTGACGGTTCAAATCGGTTTCGCAGACTGGTTGAAATCCAGACAGATCAGTTGCCTGCTCTTCTGAATCCGCAAACCAAGAAGATGGTTTTCGGAGGCTTCGTCTCGAATAACAAATATGTGGTTTCCATTTATGACGTCCTAACGTGGAAGCTGCTCCGAAGCTGGGAACTCGGTCAAACCCACTGCCCTGACTGCGTTCCAACGTCGTACGGTTGGCTCGCTGACGGCGATCGTCTGTTCTTTAATCTCGACCTCGGAGGCGATGAATCAACCTCTCAGGACGTACCCGGCACTTACATCACAGCAGCGGACGGCACGGATCTCGGCGGCATTCCTATGCACGCCGGCCAGCTTCAATTGCCCGGATACGATCGCCAGAGTGACGCCACTCCTTTTCTGATCGGGCAGTTGCCGGATGGAGACTATCTGTTCCGTGAGTACGGTTTAAAGAAAGGGCCTTTGCCCAAGCCACCCATACAAGAGGAAGTTTTCCTCGTCATCACTGGTCCAGACTTCAAGTCCAAGAAACAAATCCCGCTGCACAAGGTGGGCGTCGGTTACTTTTACCCGTCGCCTTCAGGAAAATACTTGGCGTACGTCGAAGAACGGCAAATATCGAATTACCGAACGGACCGCCACCTGTGGAGCATGGACCTTGAGTCAGGAGCGGAAAAGGAAATGCTTGTCACGCCTCCTCCAAATCCTCCATCACTACCGGAACCGAACGTATCGTTCACCATCCTCGGTTGGATCGACAACAATTAGATCCAAAGCCACTTTCGGAATCCCGACAACCGGATCGACAGTTTCAATAGTATGGAGAACGTTACGGAATTGGTAAAAACAGGTTGAATTCATAATTCTGCCCTTAGGAATATTTTGGGCTTCAGCCCCTGAGGTTGCCGCCTGTGCCGTGATCGAAGACGACCACCATTCCTAAAGGGCCGCTCTTCCACAAGGCTGTTGCGCATCACGCCTTCGCTTCCTTGTGCATCTCCACCGTGCTCCAGGTCTTGTCGCCGGCGTGGCAGAGATTCTCCAGCGCGCACTCCGCGCACTTCGGCTTGCGGGCCACGCACAGCTTGCGCCCGTGCCAGATGATCTGGTGCGAGAACAGAATCCACTTTTCGCGAGGAATCACTCGCATCAGGTCCTGCTCGATCTTCTGCGGGTCGCTTTCGGCGGTCAGTTCCAGGCGGCGCGAAATGCGCTGTACATGCGTGTCGACCACCACTCCTTCCGCCTTCTTGAACCACGTTCCCAGCACGACATTGGCCGTCTTGCGGGCAACGCCGGGCAGGGTCAGCAGCCTCTCCATGTCGTCGGGAACCCGGCCGGCGAAGTCGCTGACGATCTTCTTGGCCGCCCCCACCACCGACTTCGACTTGTTGCGGAAGAATCCGGTTGAGCGGACATCGGGTTCGAGCTGCTCGGGAGTTAGCGCCGCGAAGGCTTCGACGGTCGGGTACTTGCGAAAAAGCTCCGGCGTGACGCGATTCACGTTCACGTCGGTCGACTGCGCCGAGAGAATCGTGGAGACCAGCAGTTCCCACGCGGTCGAGTGCGTGAGGGCGCAGGTGACGTTGGGATAGAGCTGGTCGAGTCGCTGGAGAATTTCGGCGATGCGTTCGGGCGCGAGGGGATTGTAGCCCTTGGCTGGAGCCGCCTTGGATGCGCCGACAGTTTTCTTTCGGCCCTTCGGGGCTGGTTCTGATCGTCCGATCGCTGACCCACGACTCGCGCCGCGGGCTGCATTCTTTCGCCGCTCCGCGGCTTCCGTGCGGGGCAGCACCCGCGCCGCACGAACTTTGTCCTGGCGCCCGCTGCGCGCGGGCTGGCGGGGAACGACTCCTCGGGGCATGGGATCCCTTTCTTGCGCTCGACGATTGCCGGCCATCATAGCAATTGCCGATTGCCGATTTCCAATTGCCGACTGCGATGCCGACCAGCCAGTCGCCTTGGGCTTCCTTCGTGTACCTTCGTGACCTTTGTGGTTGTGGGTTTAAATTGCGCCGACCAAAATGTCAGCCGCAACCCCACTACGCGGCAAGCCCCAATCGAAAATCGGCAATTCGCACCTGTCCTACGGTAACCACGCAGGGAATTGACGCGCCCCATCAGCCTCGCTACTCTGAAGGTAACCAATCAGGACAACGCCATGGCAGTCAATTCCATCCAACTCGGGCAGGTCTGGCGCAGCGACGCCGACGGCCAGGACTATCTCGTCACCAAGGTCTACAACGAAGTCTTCACCCAATACGCCATGCTGCGGCCGGCGGGCATTACCGCGCCCGAAGCGCCCACGGTCCGCGTGAAGGTCTCGAAGACTCCCCAGGGCGCGAGCTTGCCGGGATATGCCTTTACCCAGGAAGGCTCGTTCTAAGAGCAGTACCCGGTATTCAGTACCCAGTACCCAGTACTCGGTACCCAGTTGCCATCTGCTACGCCACGAATCTGTTCACTTTCCGCTACACTGGTCGTTCGGCCTTCGGACGATCGAATGCCAAAGAGTAAAGAGTTCTGACTGGGTACTGAGTACTAGGTACTGAGTACCGCACTGAGTACTGCTCATCAATGACTGAACATATCCTCGCAATCCTCTTCGCGTTCGTGAAGTCCGTGATCGGCGTCACCGGGTACGGCGGGATCGTCATTCTCATGGCGATTGAGTCGGCCTGCATTCCGCTGCCGTCCGAATTGATTATGCCCTTTGGCGGCTATCTCGTTTTCGAGGGCACGTTCAAGCTGCTGTGGGTGGCGACGGCGGGCGCGATCGGCTGCAACCTGGGGTCGCTCGTGGCTTATGAGATCGGCTTCTACGGCGGGCGACCGCTGGTGGAGCGCTTCGGCCACTGGATCCTGATGACCCGCCGCGAGCTCGACCTAGCCGACCGCTTCTTCGCCCGCTGGGGATATCTTGCGGTTTTCATCGCTCGCCTGCTGCCGGTGATCCGCACTTTCATCGCGCTGCCCGCCGGAGTCGCCCGCATGCCCCGCGGCCGCTTCCACATCTACACGTTCCTGGGATCATGGCCCTGGTGTTTCGGCCTGGCCTGGCTGGGAATGAAGCTCGGCGAAAACTGGCGCGAACTGGGCAAGTATTTCCACAAGTTCGACGCCGTGATCGGAGTGATGCTGGTGCTAGGTCTTGTATGGTTCGTCTGGAACCACTGGCAGAACAGGATCAGAGGCCAGGGGCCAGTGGTCGGGGGCCAGTAGGTCTCGCCAGCTGCGACGCCAGGATCTGCCATCTATCTTCTTTCTTGATTACTACATCCAAGTAGACGTAGCGCACGGACGATCGCTGGCCGTCCTGCTCGACTTCATCCTCCTCCGACCCGTGGACAACAGCCACGTCGTTGCGCAGCAGCCGAATCTGCCGCCCGGTCGAGATCATCGATACGAACCTCACCTTGCCCGAGGTCAGCCGGTCAATAAGATCCTGCCTCGTGGACGCTTTGCCGGATTCGTCGTACTGCACGTAGTCATCCGCGTAGATGCGGCGCAGCTCGGCGACATCGGCCGAGATCAATGCCCGGTCACCGTCTTCAAACAGTTCGATGATCTGTTGTTCGTCACTCAATCGCATCGCCTCACGCAAACTTGTCATCCTGAGCGAAGTTGCCGTGCGCGAAGCGGGCGGCCACGCAGTCGAAGGATCCCTATCCGCGACTGGGTCGAACCGTTCCAAGTGGTTCTTGACCCCTGAAACGGCCGCCGGCGCTACGTGGAAGAGCGGCGCTTCAGCGCCGCGTCAGGGGCCCACGGTTATTAGGGCTTCAGCCCCTGCGGTCGCAGTTCCGGACATCGCCAATAACGACAACCAGCCCTAAAGGGCACTTCGAGTCAACCTTATCGCGGCCCTGAAGGGCCGCTCTTCCACGAGAACGACCGGCGACACCCCCGGAATCTTCGTACTGTTTTCTTCAACGAGCAGGGATCCTTCGACTCCGGGAGTGCTTCGCATACGCGACGCACCCCCTCCGCTCAGGATGACACCACCGCAAGAAGCAATTCCCCGCGAAGACCGTTTTGACCCAGCGATCCGCTTAGTGTACAAGCAACTGCATCGCATTCCCGAGGAGAACCCATGCTCATCCCACGCCGCATTCTCGCCGCTCTGCTGTTCATCACCATCGCCTTGCCAATTTTCGCCCAAGCTCGGGCCGCCTCATCCGACCAGCCTTTCGTCGTCGAGTACTACTACAAAGCCAAGTGGGGCCACGCCGACGAATTTCTCAAACTCTTCAAGAAGAACCACTACCCTCTGCTCAAGAAAGAAGTCGAGATGGGGCGCATGCTCAAGGCCTGGATGGATCAGCCGCGCTACCACACCACCGAAGACGGGCGCTGGGACTACCGCGTGACCATCGTCTTTAAGAATGCCGCGATCGCCAATGAGACGATCGACGAAGACCCGATCAAAAAGCAGCTCTGGCCTGACCAGGAGACGTATCAGCGCGAGGAGCAACGCCGGTTCGAGATTCTCGATGCCCATTGGGATTTGCCGGTGAAGCCGGTGGATTTGGAGAAATAGGGCAGTCGACCCCTAACAAAAATCAACCCCAGAGACGCCAAATGGTGCGACAATAGGGTCGTCAAGTCGCCCGGTTGGCGCGCGCGATGCGCGCGGAGGAGGCTCTATGCTGGCGACCCGGAATCGTCTGAATCGCAATCCTTATTTTCATTTCCACCCGTTGCACACTCTGTTTTCGCTGGCTGCCGCGCTGATCCTGTTCGCTTTGCTGGTCTGGTTCCTGGCCGTTCCGGCACGATAGGGGCCAGCTCGCCGAGCATCCAGCGCGATTGAAGCGCCGTTTGTCGCACTCCCGCTGCGCTGCCATTGCCAAACTCCCATCCATCGTGAGACCATCTTGAGTTCTGGTGGCAGTGACCAGCCACCGTCACCGAAGGAGTGACTATGTATCAGAAACAACCGGGAGTCTTCATGGCCGACTGGTGGGATGCCGACGGCCGACGCCACCGCAAGCAGTTCGCCAATGCCGCATCAGCGCGCGAACACGAGCATCGCGAGACCGCCCTGGCCCATGCCGAGCGGGCCAGCCGCGAGATGAAGCTGGCCAGCCGTGTAGGTGGCGCCAAACGGTCGTCTGCCAGCCGCGCCGAAGGCTCCATGGAGCCAGCCAAGGGCAAGTTGGGCGTGATGATTCCGGGCATGGGCGCTGTCGCTACGACGTTCGTCGCCGGCGTCGAGGCTATCCGCAAAGGCCTGGCCAAGCCCATCGGCTCGCTCACGCAGATGGGCACGGTGCGCCTCGGCAAGCGGACTGACGGGCGGTCCCCGAAGATCAAGGAATTCGTGCCGCTCGCCGGCCTCAACGACCTGGTCTTCACCGGCTGGGACATCTTCGAAGACAACATGTTCGAAGCCGCGTCGAACGCGGGCGTGCTCGACTACCGGCTGCTCGAGCAACTGAAGCCGTTCTTGTCGTCGATCACACCGCGGGCGGCGGTGTTCGATCACAACTACGTCAAGAAGATCGACGGGCCCAATGTAAAGAAGGGCAAGAACAAGATGGATCTGGCCGAGCAGTTGCGCGACGACATTCGCAGCTTCAAGAAGTCGAGCGGGGCCAGCCGCCTGATCACCATGTGGTGCGGCTCGACCGAGAGCTACATCGAGCCCACCGAGGCGCACCAGTCGGTTAAGGCGTTTGAGAAAGCGCTGCGCGAAAACGACGAGATGATCGCGCCCTCGATGATCTACGCCTACGCTTCGCTGATGGAGGGCGTTCCATTCGCCAACGGCGCGCCCAACCTGACCGTCGATCTTCCGGTCATGCACGAGCTTTCCCGAAAGAACGAAGCGCCTATCTGCGGCAAGGACTTCAAAACCGGCCAGACCTTGATGAAGACCGTGCTCGCACCCGCATTCAAAGCTCGCCTTCTCGGCCTGAGCGGATGGTATTCGACCAACATTCTGGGCAACCGTGACGGCGAAGTGCTCGACGATCCCGGCAGCTTCAAGACCAAGGAAGAATCAAAGCTGGGCGTGCTCGAGCACATTCTGCAGCCCGGCCTCTACCCCGAACTGTACGGCAACATGTATCACAAGGTGCGTATTAACTATTACCCGCCTCGCGGTGATAATAAAGAGGGTTGGGACAACATCGATATCTTTGGATGGCTCGGTTATCCCATGCAGATCAAGGTCGATTTCCTCTGCCGCGACTCGATTCTGGCGGCGCCCATCGTGCTCGATCTCGTTCTGTTCCTCGATCTGGCGCAGCGCTGCTCAGAGCTGAAAGGAATCGGCATCCAGGAGTGGCTAAGCTTCTACTTCAAGTCTCCAATGACAGCGCCGGGGCTCTATCCGGAGCATGACTTGTTCATCCAGTCGATGAAGCTGAAGAACACGCTGCGCCACCTGAAGGGGGAAGAGATGATCACGCACCTGGGATTGGAGTATTACGACTGAGAAATGAGCGTCAGGCTGGGTAGGGCGCCTTTTAAGGGGGCGCCTACCCATCACCAAACTGCCTTTATCAGCGGGCTTAATCTAATGCTCTCATCGCGTGTCACGAGCGTCAGGCCCTCTGCTCGCGCGGTCGCTCCTATGAGGCGATCTGCGGGGTGCCTCGGATAGTCATCCGCAAACTGTGTGGCCAGGGCTGCGACCTCCGGCGTAATCGGCAACACGGTTACGCCTTCCAGCACCAAACGAACGGATGCCTCTACGCTGCCCGATGCGCGGACTTTTCCGCGGGCGAATAGCAGGGCCAGTTCCCAAACGGTCATGGCAGAGACGGCCAAGCCTCCGTGACGTCGGGCCCGACGAATTTCTGATGCGGCGCTGCGTGAAAGTCTTTCGGGCTCGCGCACTGCCCACAGCAGGACGTGCGTGTCGAGAAGGATCACCGCAGCGCTTCCCAATCCTCGATCGGCACCACGGGCGATTCGATATCGCCGACAATCTCAATGACGCCTTTCAGCCTTCCAAGAAAATCGTCCTTCTTTTCATCGACGGGAACGAGCTTGGCCACTGGCTTGCCGCGCTTTGTAATGACGATGGGTGCACGCGTCCGCTTTACGTCGTCCATGAGGGTAAGGCATTGAGCCTTGAATGCGGCGGCGGCAATCTTCTTCATGGAAATGATTTTAACACACATGGTCAAGTACAAGTGACCATAGACAGATCAACTCGTTTTCTGGTGCTGTTTGTACTCATCGAACTTCTCCAAAAACCGGTCGATATCCCTCTTCTGCAAATAATACGGCGTTGACAGCCGCAGCTTGTGCGGCTCGCCGCCGCGGATGCGGATCTTGTGCGTTTTCCACATCCAGTTCTCCAGTGCCATGCGCTGGATGGGCGGAACATTCACGCTGACGATCGCGCAGCGCAGCGCGGGGTCGGGTGAGGTCCAGGACTCCGCGCCGCGTTTTTTCATTTCGTCGAGGATGTAGTCGGCCATGTGCCGGTGGCGGCGCTCGATGCGCTCCATGCCGATGTCGTTGGCCAGTTTGATCGAGGCCCGCAATCCCCACAGCGCGGGCACGTTCGAGCTGCCGATCCGCTGCAAGCGCTCGGCGCGAATGTTGGTCTCATCCCAGCCTTCGGTGGCGATCGTATTCCACACGCGGTCGATGACCTCGTCCCGGACATACAAGAATCCCGAGCCTTTGGGCGCAAATAGCCATTTATGCGGGCTGGAAGAATACATATCGCAGCCCAGGTCGCGCACGTTGAGCCGCATCATCCCCGGCACGTGAGCGCCGTCGACGGCTGACAGAACGCCTTTGCTGCGGGCCAGCGCACTTAGTTCTTTCGCCGGCAAGACCACCCCAGAGAACGTCGTGATGTGGCTGAAGAACAGCACGCGCGTGCGCGGCGTGATGGCGTCGTTGACGAGATTCAAGACCTGGGCCGCGTCTTTAACGGGGCGAGGAAGCGTCACTTTTTTCACCACGACGCCGTAGCGCTTGGCCTTCAGGTTCCACGGATGCTCGCCGCCGGGATGCTCCTGGTCGGTCATGAGCACTTCGTCGCCCGCCTTCAGGTCGACTCCATTGGCGATGTAGCTGTTGGCTTCCGTCGCGTTGCGCAGCAGGGCAATCTCATCGCGGGTGCAGCCGACGAACGCGGCCAGCGGATCGCGAAATTCATTCCAGGCCGCGTATCCCCAGATGGGATAGTCTTCCGGATCCTCCTGGTCCATCTTCTCGGTGGTCGTATACCCGTCGAAAATCGCTCGCAGAACGGGCGCCGGGCTCGACCCGACGGTGCCGTTGTTCAGGTAGACCTCGTCCTCGGGAATCAGAAACTGGCGGCGCATAGCTGCCCAGAAGGCGTCTTCGTTCTTGTCAAACAAGGCTGGATCGGGCAGCGGTGGAATCTTTTCCAGCTGGGCGAACAGGTCGCTGCGGAAGGTGAGCGATGCGGCAAGTCCACCGGCAGCGCCGGTTGCAGCGGTTGAAAGGAAATGGCGGCGGTTGAGCATGGAGGCCTCCTGCCAGCAGGGGTAAGAACGCGCCATAGTACGACTGCGCGGGAACATGGGCAAGGGTGCATTGCCCATTCGACGAAAAGCCAGCAGAACTCCTCGGCGCCGCAGATAACCCCGGGTGGGGTGTCGAGCGTCTAACCAGAAGGGTTGGAGTTTAGCCTTGGGGCTGGGGCGTATAATCGGTATCAAGGAGTACCCTATGAGATTCAGATGGCTGGCAGGCGCGCTGGCATTGGCAGCGTTCAGTTTGGCGCCGTGGCTGCAGGCGCAGACTCCGGCTCCCACGCAGGATCCGAGTCAACCGCAACCACAGGCTCAGCAGCAACCGCAGCAGCCTCAGCCCCAACCTCCGGCCTCGGACCCGGATCAGGGTCAGCCCAAGGCTGGCGACGTGCAAAATGCGCCTCCGCAAAAGCCGGCGGCCCTTCCCACGCAGGATGACAGCCAGATCAAGCACGACGGCGGCAAAACCGACGTCGACGCCGTCGGAAACCGCAATGTGGGCTGCGGACGCGGCGTGGGCAACTGGTACACCGTTGAGGGCCAGGTTGCCCGGGGACGCGTCTATGCGCAGCAAATCGAATCCCAGGTCAAGCTGATCAACGACCCTGTGATCACGGAATACGTGAACCGTGTGGGGCAGAACATCGTACGCAACTCTGACGCGCAGGTGCCGTTCACCATCAAGGTGATCGACTCCGACGTGGTCAACGCCATGGCGCTGCCCGGCGGATTCTTCTACGTCAACTCCGGCCTGATTCTGGCCGCGGACGAAGAAGCCGAGATGGCGGGTGTGATGGCGCACGAAATCGCGCACGTGGCGGCCTGCCACTACGGGCGCGAGATGACCCGCGCGAACCTGCTGCAGATGATGTCCCTGCCTGCGATCTTCATGGGCGGCGCGCTGGGTTACGGAATCTACGAAGGCATGGGGCTGGGCATTCCGCTCGCCTTCTTGCACTTCTCGCGCGGATTCGAGGCTGAGGCCGACTACCTCGGCATCGAGTACATGTACCGCTCGGGCTACGATCCTTCGGCCTTCGTCTCGTTCTTCGAAAAGATTCAGGCCATGGAGAAGAAGAAACCCGGAACCCTGTCGAAGGCGTTCGACACCCACCCGCAGACGCCGGACCGGATCGAAAAGTCGCAGGAGGAGATTCGCAAGATTCTTCCCGCCAAGACGGAATATATCGTGACCACGTCGGAGTTTGACGAGGTGAAGGCGCGCCTGGCTGCCATCGAGAACAAGCACAAGGTGCTGGACCAGAAAGACGCCAACAAGCCCAGCCTGCGCCGGACTGCGAACAGTGGCGACAACACCGGCGATCAGAAGAGCGACGACGATCGTCCGACCCTGAAGCGCCGCGACGATTCGAACTAACAACCGGGATGTTCCGGGACCGGCGGCTCAGGCCGCCGGTTCGGCTTTTGCGCGGGTTACCCGGTTGTCCACGGGTCACAAGAACCTGTGATTTCAGTCACAGATTCATTTCGGGAACGGACATACCCTCGTGCCAAGTTGCACTCATTGTGCAGTTCTGGAGATACATTCTCATGCCCGATCACACTCTTACCATCACCGACAATCGCACCAGTAAAACCTACACCGTCCCGGTCGAGAATGGCACGATCCGGGCGATGGACTTACGCCAAATCAAAACCGGCCCGGAAGATTTCGGGCTCATGACCTACGATCCGGCATTCATGAACACGGCTTCATGCCGGAGCGCCATTACCTATATCGACGGCGATAAGGGAATCCTCCGCTATCGCGGATACCCCATCGAGGTTCTCGCCGAGCATTGCACGTTTCTGGAAGTGGCCTACCTGCTGCTGTTCGGCGAGCTGCCGACGGAAACGCAACTGAACGACTGGAAATACGAGATCACGCACCACACCATGCTGCACGAGAGCACCAAGACGTTCATGGAGGGCTTCCGCTACGACGCCCATCCCATGGCGATGTTCGTGAGCACGGTGGCAGCGCTCTCCAGCATTTACCCCGAGGCCCGGCACGTGCTCGATCCGGCTAGCCGGCTGCTGCAGATCAAGCGGCTGATCGGCAAGGTTCCCACCATCGCGGCCATGTCGTTCCGGCACTCGGAAGGCCTGCCCTACGTGTATCCGGATAACGATCTCAGCTATCCGGAAAACTTCATGAACATGCTGTGGAAGAAAGTCGAGCCCAAGTATCTGGCCCATCCCGCCATTTCACGCGCGCTCGACATTCTATTCATCCTGCATGCCGACCACGAGCAGAACTGCGGCACCAACGCCATGCGCTCGGTGAGCAGCTCGCAAGCCGACCCGTTCCTGTCGACAGCAGCCGCGGCATCGGGACTGGCTGGCCCGCTGCACGGCGGAGCCAACGAAGAAGTCTTGAAGATGCTGGATGTGATCGGCAGCAAAGACAACATCCCGGCCTACATCAAGCGGGTGAAAGAAGGAGAACTCAAGCTGATGGGCTTTGGCCACCGCGTCTACAAGAACTACGATCCGCGGGCTCGCATCCTGAAATGGGCGGCGGAGAAGGTGTTCGAGGTGACGGGACGCAATCCCAAGCTCGACATCGCGCTGGAGTTGGAGAAGATCGCGCTGGAAGACGAGTATTTCATCAAGCGCAAACTCTATCCCAACGTGGATTTCTACAGCGGGATCATCTACCAGGCGATGGGCTTCCGTCCGGAGATGTTCACGGTTCTGTTCGCCATCCCGCGCACGGCTGGCTGGCTGGCGCAATGGCAGGAGCTGATCACCGATCCGGAGCAGAAGATCGCTCGTCCACGCCAGATCTACACCGGACACGACGTGCGCCCGTTTGTTCCGATCGAGAAGCGCACTGCGGTTGCAGTAAGCAAATAAGACGACGCTTTGTCATTTTGAGCGAAGCGAGGGAATCTGCGCATCCCGCAGGATTCCTTCCTTCGCTTTTTTGTTCCATGCACAGTCGGGAGATCAATTCTCGAGGGGAAAACCCATGCTGGCGATCAATTAGCGGTGGGCTGGAGGCCACAAACCGAACCGATTAAACTGAGGCGATTAGAGCGAGGCAGGAAAAGCGAAAGCCGCGAGGGTCGCTCGCGGCTCCTGGGGGAAGGGGAAGAATTTATTTCCAGATCCAATCGCATTTCCGGCGTCGCATTTTCTACGCGGTCACCTTACCCGCTCCTCTGAATCGCAGTGCTTACGCAGCATGCTTGGCCAGTTCGGCCAGGTGCGCGCGATGCTCCTCGGGCGACGTGATGACCTTCATCTCCTGCCAGTCGTACGGAAATTCTTTGCCGCAATCGAGACACGCGACATACGTCCCGGTCAAAGCGGCGGCTTGCGGGCGGCGCGTGGCGCGACGAATGGTGACCGGAAAGCTGTAGCGAGAATGCCTGCAGCCAAACAACGCATCGTACAATTTTGCGAACATGACGCTCACCTTCCACTCTCAGGCTCGCACGCCTGATCCCCTGGTCTTTCAAACCACACTAGCCGAGCTTCGCTGCGCAGCGATCAACGTGCAGCGATCAAGCTTGAGTGAGCCTCGGCACTCTACTACGTATATCCCACTCTACTGCTTAGATTCATGAAATAAAGAAAGGGTTTCGGGTTTGTCAGGCGACTCGAGTGCAAAAAAGGGAACACTGGAAATAGCTGATGTCAATGCAGTTACTGCGGGGCGAAAGAAATTTCACACTTCACACGCTCTGCGGGCCACGCTTTTTCTGCTGCTGGCACTTGGTCATGATGGCGGAGCGGAGGCGGCTGCGGAGGTCTTCAGGCAGTTCGTAGAGCTGGGAGTCGCGATAAATCTCGATGGTCTTTTTGGTTGTGTCGCAGACTACGTAGCAGTTGTGACACCAGGAAAGATGGTTCTCCAGCTCAACTTTGGTCTTCTCGTCGAGGGCGCCGTCCAGGTAGTTGGTCAGCTCCTGCAAAAACTCAGAACATTTCACCGGTTGCCATCTCCACTCTCGCGTTTCTGAAAGTAACGTCCCAACCGGTCGCGCAACTGCAGGCGAGCCCGCAGCAGCCTCGACTTCACCGCAGGCACGCTCAACTCCAGCGCAGTCGCGGTTTCCTCGGTGGAAAGTCCTTCCACGTCCCTCAGTACGAACACCGTCCGAAAGCCCGGGGGAAGGCCCTGGATGGTCTTACTCAAGATTTCGCGCAACTCCGCCTGCGTGTACTGCTGCTCGGGATTGGGGCTCCAATCGGCGATTTCGCGGGGGAGGGAATCATCTTCCGTTTTGATGTCTTCATCCAGCGATACGGTGCGCTCCGGCTTGCGGCGCCGCAACTTCATCAGCGCCTCGTTCACCGCGATCCGCACCAGCCAGGTGTAAAACTTCGACTGCTCCTGGAACTGCGCCAGGTTGCTGTACGCCTTCAGGAACGCTTCCTGCACCACGTCTTCTGCGTCTTCGCGGTTCTGCGTGATGTGCTGGGCGATCCGAAACACATTGCGGTCGTAGCGGCGAACGAGCTCTTCGAAGGCCGAATCATCGCCCCGCTTGGCTGCCTGTACCAGCGCCAGCTCTTCGGTAACAGGTGCACTCAATTGGTTTTGGATGGCTCCCATAGTCCCGGCGATGCAGTATTTTCAGGTGGAACGACCGTCCCCGCTGAAGCTGTTATTCTACTTGGTAACCCGCTGCTTTGCCCAACCGCTTTGACGTATTCAGCGGAAGATCTTTGCGATAGAGTTCAGAAAGTTGGACGGAATTCGGTCCGCCCCAGGTGAGCAGGTACTATAGTACCCTGCCGTGGCTGCACAAGTGCCGTATAATCAGCAGTTACAACAGCACCATTTCGTCTGGCAAAAAACACACGCGGCACTCGGGGTCAGGGATGGTCCACTGAGCATGGCGGATAAGGAACTCCAGGAAATTATTGAGCGCGCCGTGGCCCATGTTTTGGATCGGCATTTGCCAAAGCTGCAAGCCGAGCTTGTGAAACATGTGCTGGCGGAGCTGCCCGCTTCTGCCTCTGTTCCGGCAGCGCCGATGAGCGCGGGATCGACCGCGGGGACTGGCAGCCTGGTGCAGGCGGTCGCTAGTGTTCATGCGGGAAGCACGCAGAAGGAAATCCTCAAAACTTTGCTCGACGCCGGCAGCGCGTATGCCGCGCGCATCGCCCTGTTCGTGGTGAAGGCAGGAGCGGCGAACGGGTGGCAGTGCCGCGGTTTTGGCGATGACGAATCCATCAAAGACTTTTCGCTCGACCTCAGCGGCGGGCCGGTCGCCCATGCTTATCAGAATCGCATCGTGACTCCGGGCAACATCGCCGAAATGGATGGGCGCTTCGTGGAGCGCTTCGGCGGACCGGAAAACGAGCAGCTTCTGGTTCTGCCCCTGGTGTTGAAGGACAAAGTGGCGGCGCTGGTTTTTGCCGACGGCGGAGCGGGCGGGGTTTTGGATGCACCGTCGCTTGAGCTCCTGGTGCTGGCGACCAGCGCGTGGCTGGAAGTGGCCTCTCTGCGCAAGCAGGCGCAGAGAGAAGTCGACGCGGTACCCAGCTTCGATCGCGCCCCAGAACGTGGACCAGAGCGTCCAGCAGCCGCCCCGGCGCAGACCGTCAGTTCGTTCTCCGACCCGTTTGCGGCGCACACTCCCAAGCACACACCTCCGCCTGTGCATGAACCCGAGCCGGCAGCCGAAGTGGTCGAAGTGTCCGCGCATGCCGCATCGGCCAGTGCCGCGAGCGCGCCCGCCGCTGCCGCCGATCCCTTCGCCGGCATGTCGGCCGAGGACGCCGATACCCATCGCAAGGCGCAGCGCTTCGCGCGCCTGCTGGTGGATGAGATCAAGCTCTACAACCAGGCCAAGGTGGCTGAAGGGCGCCGCCACAAGGACCTCTACGACCGCCTCAAGGATGACATCGAAAAGAGCCGCTCGACATTTCAGAAACGCTATGGCGCCACCGCCGCATCGAGCGGCGACTATTTTCAAAAGGAAGTCGTGCGCAGCCTGGCGGAAGATGATGCGGCAGTGATGGGCGCGAACTTTCGCAAGTAGTCGAATGGTGGCAGATCGGCCCTTCCGGGCCGCGTAAAGAGTAAACAGTAATTGGGGGCTTTAGCCCCCGAAGGCTATTCTCCTGGGGTATTTTTGAAAGCAGTGCTGGCTTCTCTGGACTACGTTCTGGTCTTCGCGTCTCCGCGCAAAATAGAAGTGCTTCGATTGCTCGCTGGATTATGTCTCGCTCGATTGCGTCTCGCGTTCTGCGGGGCGCTCGCCCTGGCAGCGCTGTGCTGGATTCCGGCCAGCGCGTCGACGTCGTTTGTTGCTCCTCGGCAATCCTCCGCGGCAACGACGTCGGGTTCTGAGGCGCAAACGGCTCCGTCCGCAGAGCCGAAGAATGCTCCCGAGCAAACTACCTCGGCGAGCCCTGCGACCCCAAAAAAAACAGTTCAAAAGTCCGCGGCTGGCGGGGAATCAAGCCAGAATGGCAAGACCGCGAACGGTGTTTCGGGCAAGAAGCCAAGTGGCCCTGCCGCTCACACCACGCGCACCAGGAAACGCAAAAGGCCAGTCTCGCCGCGCATTCGCCGCATGCGCCAGGCGTTCGTGGCCTCGGCGACGCTGCGGCCTATGGCGCAGCAGTTGATCCAGGATCGCTCTCCGGCGGCGTACGCCGGCGTGGAAGCCTACGCCCGCGCCCACGCCAAAGAAGATGCCGGGGCCCTGGCCTGGCTGGTGGTGGGATACGCGCATGTGCTCGACCACGATTTTGCCAGGGCCATCGATCCCTTGAACCGGGCCAAGCCGGCGGCCGGCGATCTCGGCGACTACGTTGCCTACTACCTAGGCGCGTGTTACCTGCAAACCGGGCGCGAAGGCGAAGCGCTGGCCGCACTGGCGAACTTCGCGGCCACGTATCCGGATTCGCTGCTGGTGCGCGACGCTGACGTAAGCTACGCCGGCGCGTTGCTGACCGAAGGCAGAGCCGCCGAGGCTGCCGCTCTGCTCGAGAAAGAACGGGTGCCGGTACGCTCTGACCTGGAGCTGGCTCTGGGCCGCGCCTACGCCGCGCTCGGGGAAAATGCCAAAGCAGCCGAGGCGTTCTCCAATGTCTACTTCAACATACCCACCGCCGCCGAAGCGGATGCGGCTTACTCGGAGTTGAGAAAGTTGCGCATCGCGCCAGAGCCGACTGCCGCGCAGCGCAAAACGCGCGCTGAACTGCTGATCAAGGCGAGACGCTACAACGACGCTGCCGACGAGTATCGCGAGTTGCTGGGACATTCCCCGGCTGAGGATCGTCCTGCCGACGCGCTGCTCTTAGCCGACGCGCTGCACCGCGCCGGACGAAATCGCGAAGCCAAAACCGAGCTGACGAATCTGTCCGGAGCCAACGCCGATCAGAACGCGCAGCGGCTGTACCTTCTGGGCGAGATTGCCTGGGCGTCCGAGCAGAACGACGAGTTCTACCGCACCGTCGATGAACTGCGGCAATTGACGACGACCAGCCCCTGGCTGGAAGCCGCGCTGCTGTCGTCGGCGAATCTGCACCTGGTCCATCACGAATATGACCAGGCGCTGGCCGCCTTTCGTGAATTGCAGCAGCGCTTTCCCAACGGAGGACGCGCTTCCTATGCCCACTGGAAAGCGGCATGGCTCACGCTGCGCGAAGGACACAACGACGAGGCCAAGAAGCAGTTCGAGGAGCAGATTGCTCTTTATCCCAACGGCAACGAAACTTCCAACGCATTGTATTGGCGGGCGCGTCTGGCCGAAGAAGACAACCAGTTCGGCATGGCGCGCGCTTACTACCAGAAGTTGTCGGATCGCTATCGCAATTACTACTATGCGGAGCTGGGCCGGCAGCGGCTGCAGAAGCTGCCCCAGGTCTCTGACCCTCCCGGAACGTATCCCTTGCTCGATCATGTGCCGCCGCTGGACGCCGCCAAGATCACTCTCACCGAGCCTCCGGCCGACGACCTGCACCTGCAAAAGGCCCAGTTGCTGGGCAACGGCGGCCTGGTGGATTTCGCAGTGCGGGAATTGCAGGCGGCGGCCGCGGCTGACGGCGGCAGCTGGGGTCCGGCGGAGACGGCGCGTCTCTACCTGGATACCGAGCACTATGACCGCGCCATCGAGGTGATGAAGCATTCGGTGCCCAGCTACTTCGCCGTGGACATTCCCAGCCTGCCGCGCGAGTACTGGGAGGCGCTGTTCCCGCGTGCCTATTGGACTGATCTGAAGAGATTCTCGGTCGCGAACGGACTAGATCCGTATCTGGTGGCGTCGCTGATCCGGCAGGAGTCGGAATTTAATCCGGCGGCCGTGTCGCGCGCCAACGCAGTCGGCCTGATGCAGTTGCTGCCCCGCACCGGAAAGGCGGTTGCCCGGCAGGAGAAACTCAGGCGCTACAGCCCCAGCCAACTCTATACCGCGCCCATGAACCTGGAGCTGGGCACGCGTTATTTCCGCGGCATGGTCGACAAGTTCGGAGGCTCGTTTGAGTACGCGCTCGCTGCCTACAACGCCGGCTCCGACCGGGTTGAGGAATGGCTGGGGCAGGGAACGTATCGCGATCCCCAGGAGTTCGTGGAGTCCATCCCGTTCACCGAAACCCGCGAGTACGTGCAGGCGATCCTGCGCAACGCCAGCGTCTACCGGCAAGTGTACGGCGCGCCGTAAGGGCCTGACGCTTGTCTGACGGTTTCTTCCCCGAGTCTTACTTCGTGTGTACTCTGGTAGCAGAGTGCCTGGCCTGCAGCCTTATGGCTTGAGGGTCACCCGCGCTGGCCTCTTTTGCGGTTTGCGCAGAAGTCTCCAAACTCTCCTGCAACAGGGCTTTGGCGGCATTGCTGACCTGCACTGTATCCCCTGTGCTGGCCAGCGGTTTCAGCTGAGCTGGCGGCTGGGGGGCGGTGGTCTGCGCGATTGGTTGCGCGAGGGCTGAGTTAGCGATCGGACTGATCATGTCAGAAGTCTCCCAGTTATCCCTATCGGCACGCAGGCCAGGCCACTTTAGATGAGAAAACTCAGAGATTCCGTGTCTTTTCAGTAGGCACCGGGCAGAGGTGAGGGACGTGCCCGGCATCGATCCCGGGTGATCATTCCGAATGCTGCTCTGGGGTATGCGGTTTGACGAACAGAATCTCGATCACCAGCAACGATGCCCCGATGACAATGCAGCTGTCGGCCAGGTTGAACACCGGCCATTGATACTGTTTGTAGTAAAAGAGCAGAAAGTCCACCACCCGCCCATGCGCGACCCGGTCCCAGAAATTGCCGGCCGCGCCGCCCAGAATCAGCGAGAGCGCGGTTCCGGTCAAGGTCAGCGCGCGCGATTGTTTCCATAGCAGCACGCTGACGATCACCATCGCGATCAGAGAAAAGCCGATCAGCAACGCCGTCCTCCAGCGCGACGGCGAGTCGGCAAACAGGCTGAAAGCCGCGCCGGTATTCTCCGTGTGCGTGAGACGAAAAAATCCAGGGATGATCTGGATGTGGGTGTACATGGCGATGCGCGCAGCCACCAGACGCTTGGTCCAGCGGTCAGCGAGGAACACCATCAAAGCAAGAATGAAATGAACAGCGCGTGCGCGATTGGAAGACATTCAGAGTTGTCCTAAGATTTCCTTGGCGTCCTTCGCGAACTCTTTGCGCCCTTTGCGGTTAGTCTTTCTGCTGGCAGTGAAAAAGCCCTTAACCGCGAAGCGCGCCAAGAAAGTCCGCAAAGTACGCGAAGAAGGTCTCAGGGCCCCATCTCTTCCAGCACCGCGCTGCAACGCTCGCAGATCGTAGGGTACGTCTTGTCTTCGCCCACGTGGATCGAATAGTTCCAGCAACGCTCGCACTTCGCGCCGTCGGCTTTCTTGACCTCGACGTGCACCCCGCCAGTTCCATTCCCCGAGCCCTGCACCAGCGTAACGGCCGAGACGATGAAGAGGTAGCGCAGTTGCCCGGCATAGCGCGTCAGCACTGAGTACATCGGATCCGACGCGGTGACCGCGACCTGCGCTTCGAGTCCGGTACCGATCAGTTTGCTGTTGCGCGCTTCTTCCAGGGCTTTCAGCACGTCATCGCGCACCAGGCGCAGCGTGGTCCAGTCTTCGTCCAGCTTCTTCCATTCCTCAGTAGTGAACAGCTGGCCGGCCACTTCTGTCGATGGAATGAACGCTGCCAGGTGAACACTCTGCTGACGGTCCTGCACACGCGGCAGGTATTGCCAGATTTCCTCGCAGGTGAAGCTCAGGATGGGGGCGAGGAGCCGGGTGAGAACTTCGCCGATACGCCAAATCGCGGTTTGCGCCGCGCGGCGGGCTTGCGACTTGCGCCCTGAAGTGTAGAGCCGGTCTTTGAGCACGTCGAAGTAAAACGCACTCAGGTCGACCACGCAGAAGTGAATCACCGCATGATAAATCCGGTGGAAGGCAAACTCGTCGTACCAACGCACCACCTCTGCGGTTAATTCGGCGGTCTTGCGCAGAAGGTATTGGTCGAGTACTTCAAGATCGCGGTAAGCCACCGCGTCTTTCTGCGGATCAAAGCCCTCGAGATTGCCGAGGATATAGCGAAATGTGTTGCGAATCTTTTTGTAGTTCTCGCCTACGCGCTGCATCAGCGCTTCCGAGCCCACGACGTCCTCGCGGAAATCGACGGATGCAACCCACAGCCGCACGATCTCTCCGCCCAGACGGCCCGCAATGTCCACGGGATCAACGTCGTTGCCCCGGGACTTCGACAGGGCCTGGCCCTTTTCGTCGAGCGTCCAGCCGGGCGTGACGACGGTTTTATATGGCGGCGTCTGGTGCGTGCCCATGGCGCAGAGCAGGGAAGACTGAAACCATCCGCGGTACTGGTCGCCGCCTTCGAGATAAAGATCGGAGGGCCAGGGATAACTGGGCTCGTCGGCGATCAAAGCCAGATAACTTGCGCCCGATTCCAGCCACACATCAAAAATGTCAGTTTCCTTCTCGAACCTCACGCCGCCGCAGTGCGGGCACTTCGTTCCTCCGGGAACAAGCGAATCAGGCTCGGACGTGAACCACACGTCGGCGCCAGCCTTGGCAAACAGCTCGACCACCTTGCGGTTGATGGCTGGGTCGTTGAGCGGCTTGCCGCAGCCTTCACAAAGAAAAACCGAAATCGGCACTCCCCACACGCGCTGCCGCGAAATGCACCAGTCGGGGCGCGTCTGAATCATGTTCGCCAGTCGCTCCTCGCCCCAGGCCGGGTCCCACTTTACTTTTCGGATTTCCTCCAGCGTGCGCGTGCGGAGGGTGTCCCGTTTCCCGGCCCCGCCCGGCATAGGCGTTTCCATGGAGATGAACCACTGCTCGGTGGCGCGGAAGATCACCGGATTGTGGCAGCGCCAGCAGTGCGGATACGAGTGCTCGGTCTTTTCCGTGTGCAGCAGCGCCCCGCGGGATTTGAGCAGTTCGACGATAGGCTGGTTCGCGTCCCAGACGCGCTTGCCGGTGTACTCGGGCAGGCCGTTGCGCAGGATACCTTTTTCGTCGACATTGCTGGTGGCGTCGAGGCCATATTTAACGCCGGTCACGAAGTCTTCGGCGCCGTGCGACGGCGCGGTGTGGACCACGCCCGTGCCCGTGTCCATGGTGACGTAGTCGGCGAGCACGCCCAGGATTTTGCGACCGAGAAAGGGATGCTGGAAGTTCAGGCGCTCCAGTTTGCGGCCGGGGAAGTGCGCAAGTTCGCGGACGTCAGCCAGTCCGCACTTGGCGGCCGCATCTTTCGCCAGCTTGGACGCGACGATGTAAGCCTCGCCGCCCGATTCCAGCGCCACGTAATCTTCGTCGGGATGAAAAGCCACCGCCATTGAGGCGGGCAGAGTCCAGGGCGTCGTGGTCCAGATGATGGTCGAAAGTTTTTTCCTGCGGAGCGCTGGATCGATCCGCGCCGGATCGTCGAGCAGCGCGTATTTCACGAAGACCGTCGTGCTGGTGTGATTCTCATACTCGACTTCGGCTTCGGCCAGCGCGGTTTCGTCGTGCATGCACCAGTAAACCGCGCGCAGGCCTTTGTAAACGAAGCCATTCTCATAAAACGAATAGAAGGTCGAAAGCACGACCGACTCATACTGCGGCAGCATGGTGACGTAGGGACGGTCGAAGCGACCGAACACGCCCATGCGCTTGAACTGCACGCGCTGCAGGTCGAGGTATTTCTGCGCGTACTTGCGGCATTCGGCGCGCACATCGTTGGGCCGCATCTGCAGCTTCTTGCCGCCGAGCTCTTTGTCGACTTTGATCTCGATGGGCAGACCGTGGCAGTCCCAGCCGGGTACGTAAGGGGCGTCAAACCCCGCCATGGTCTTCGACTTGACCACGAAATCCTTCAGGCACTTATTCATCGTGGTGCCCAGATGAATCGGGCCGCTGGTATAGGGCGGCCCGTCGTGCAGGATGTAGCGCGGCGCGCCCTGGCGCGCCTCCCGGATGCGCTCGTAGAGCTTCATCTGCTCCCAACGCTCGAGCATTTTGGGCTCGTTCTGAGGCAGGTTCGCCTTCATGGAGAAAGCGGTCTTGGGCAGGTTGATGGTCGCTTTCAGCTCGAGCGGCACTCGCGCACGTCTCCCAAATGATTGAATCTTTTCATTATAGGGAGCGGGGCGGGAAAACGTCTATGCGGGCGAGTCCGCGATGCAGTCGAAAATCGAATAACCACGAAGGACACGAAGGTTCACGAAGAAAGGCAGCCGAGTTTCGCCTTCCTTCGTGAAACTTCGTGTCCTTCGTGGTTGATGAATTCCCGGATACCATCGCCCGAGACTCATCTGCCCACCAGCTTCTGCAACTCCTCCGGATATCGCGCTCCTTGCACGCTGATCTTGGAGGCAGCACTGCCGATTTGGTGGAGATCCTCCGGCGAAAGTTCAATGCTGGCCGCGCCCAGGTTTTCCTCGAGCCGATGCAGCTTGGTTGTGCCCGGGATCGGCACGATCCAGGGCTTCTGCGCCAGCAGCCAGGCCAGCGCAACCTGCGCCGGCGTCGCCTTCCTCTGGGCTGCAAACCGGCCCACCACATCCACCAGCGCCTGATTGGCTTTGCGGTTCTCCGGCGTGAAGCGTGGCACGACGTTGCGAAAATCGCTCTTGTCGAACTTTGTGTCCTGGCTGATGTGCCCCGTCAGAAATCCTTTGCCCAGAGGGCTGAAGGGGACGAACCCGATCCCGAGTTCTTCCAGCGTCGGCAATACCTCCGCCTCGGGCTCTCTCCACCACAGGGAATATTCGCTCTGCAGTGCGGTGACGGGCTGAACGGCGTGGGCGCGACGGATGGTTCGCACGCCCGCTTCCGACAGGCCGAAGTGCTTCACCTTACCTTGCTGAATCAGCTGCTTCACCGCTCCCGCCACATCTTCGATGGGCACGTCGGAATCGACGCGGTGCTGATAGAACAAATCGATGACGTCGGTCTTTAGCCGCTTGAGCGAGGCCTCGGCCACCGCCTTGATGTGTTCGGGACGGCTGTCCAGCCCGGCCGACTTGCCGGTGGCCGGATCGATTTTGAAGCCGAACTTGGTTGCGATCGCCACTTGCTTGCGGAAGGGTGCGAGGGCTTCGCCCACAAGTTCTTCGTTCGTGTACGGGCCATACACCTCGGCGGTATCGAAGAATGTGACCCCTCGCTCCACGGCTGCCCGGATAAGGGCGATCATCTCCTGCTTGTCGGCGGCAGGCCCCAGGCCAAAGCTCATTCCCATGCAGCCCAGTCCGATCTCTGAAACCTCAAGATTGCTGTTTCCCAGTCTGCGTTTCTTCATTGCTTCTCCTCGCCTCGATCCAAGTAGATGCTCACAGGATCTTTTTTGATCTGCAATCCTCCCCAGCGCGTAGAGTATGGGACGCCGAGGGTAGCGGCACTGCCCGCTCGAGATGCTCTCATGATGCTTCAGGAGGAATGATTCGGGGACGAACGTGCCTGCGGCCGACAACCTCGGACTCACACCAGGGGACGGTCTAGCCGACAGGATGGACACAGGAAGTACATGTCTCTCCGAGAGTTGCCCGGTCCACGGAAATGTACTGTTGAAAAGCCCGAACTAGAGTTACAATTTTAGGCAGCGTGGTCGCTGTGTCGACTGGCTCGATCCACTGGGTATCCCAGAGGTACCGATTTACAAAATTGAGACAAAAGCAAGCAACTTGGAGGCACAGACGCTCATCTGTGTAAAGAAGGGATAACAGAGGGGTTAGAGTAGCGTCCCCAGACACCGGAAGACGTTCCAGATCGAAATATGGGATCCGTACAGATCAATCCAAGCCAGGCCGGGAAAGAGCCAGAGCTGAACCTCCTGATCAGCGATACCGGCTTTGAAGAACCCCTCTGGAGGTCGCTTTTCCAGGGGCTGGACGATTTTTTCTTCCCCAAGAAGCTGCCGCCTCTGAAGCTGGAATCGAAGCCGGAGCCGGTCAAGGACATTTGGGGGTTCTACAACTACAAGAAGAACGGGGCGCTGGGTTCAACCGGAGTCCACATTCTGCTGGCCGCCGTGATCGTAGGCGGCACGCTTCTGGCGAGGCACATCGTAAAGGCTGCCCCGGTCCCCAAGGCGACGGTTACGCTGGTGGATCCGGGCGATCTTCCGCTCCTGAAGCCGGGCAAGACGCAAGTGGGCGGCGGCGGTGGCGGCGGCGATCGCGACGTGTTGCAGGCCAGCAAGGGCAAATTGCCCAAGCTCTCCATGGAGCAGATCACGCCTCCGATGGTGATCGTGCGCAACGAGCATCCCAAACTGGCTGTCGATCCGACGATTGTGGTTCCCCCGCAGGTGCAGTTGGCCTCGAATAACATGCCGAACCTGGGCGATCCGATGGCGCATGCCCTGTTGCCGTCGAACGGCACCGGATCCGGTGGGGGCATTGGCACTGGCAGTGGCGGCGGAATTGGTTCCGGCAAGGGACCGGGCTTTGGCCCGGGCGAGGGCGGTGGCACTGGCGGCGGAGTTTTCCACGTGGGTGCAGGAGTCTCGCCTCCGCGAGTGGTTTATCAGCCCGACATCGAGTTTTCGGAAGAGGCCCGCAAGGCCAAGTATCAGGGGATCTGCGTTCTTGCCCTGGTGGTCGACGCGCAGGGCCGGCCTACCAATATTCGCGTCACCAGCAGTCTGGGCATGGGACTGGACGAGAAGGCGATCGAGGCGGCAAAGAAGTATCGCTTTGAGCCCGGCACCAAGAACGGCCATCCCGTGGCCGTCGAGATCGCTCTGGAAGTCGACTTCCACCTGTACTGAGACGCACAACCAGCATTCCGGCACTGGCGATCTTAGCCGGAGCTTTGTCACTCCTTCCGCAAAATTACGTAGTGCACAATCACTCGCGTGTGATAGCCCAGCCGCTCATAGAGTTCGATGGCGCGAGCGTTGTCCTGCCGCACGTGCAGGAAGGCAGTTTCGTCGCGCGTGTGGATGCGCTGCATGAGTTCAGCCATCAGAACCCGGGCATAGCCTTTGCCGATGTGGTCCGGATGCGTGCACACAGCGCTGATCTCGGTATACCCGGGTACCTTGAGACGCTCTCCCGCCATGGCCACCAGCTTTCCGTCGTCGCGAATCCCCAGGTAGGTTCCAAGTTCATGAGTCCGCGTGCCGAACGGGCCCGGCTTGGTTAGAGCGGCGAGCTGGACCATCTCCGGCGAATCCTGCGATCCAAGCTCGTGGATTTGTATGCCGCGGTCGGCTTTCGGAAAGCCTCCGTTCGCCGAGACCATCTCCAACAACGGCGCTCCGCCGACCAGGCTCCATCCTTCGCGCGCCTCGTAGGGAGAGGGAAGAAACACTGCTGCCGTGGCACGAGGACCGATCAGGTAGGCCAACGCTTCATAGCCTTCGGGGTCTGGCTGCTCAAAGGCGGTCAGGGATGTGACTTCCCGAACGAAGCGGCGCGCCTGCCCGAACGATTCCGCAAACTGCCTTTGCCGGGTGGTTAGCGCCTGCCAGATGACATTGTCGAGTGGATGCATGGGCCCTCTTGTCGTCACGGTTAGATCGCGGGAACAGCGGTGAAGACACACTAATTTCCGAGCACGATGCCCGGCTATCCGAATCTTGCGGGGAGGCTATTCCTTCAGGTCGACGTGTTGCACGTCATCCACGGGGTGGCTCAGGAATCGTTGGCCCAGGCGGCGGAATTTCTCCACCGAATCGGTGGCAAAGAACTTGAGCCGTGCGGCCGTGCGCCGCTCGCCGTCGTGGGCGGCGGGCAGCAACTCTTTCAGATGGGAGGCCACAGCGTGAGCAGTCGACGCGGCCGAATCGACGATACGTACGTGCGCCGGCGCTACGCGCTCGAGCAGTGGCTTGAGCAGTGGATAGTGGGTGCAGCCGAGCACCAGCACATCGGCGTCTTGGAAGCCATCGGCAAAAGCCTCGGCCAAGTAGATGCGCGCCACCTGCTCGGTGACCGGATGTTCCACCCATCCCTCTTCAACCAGCGGAACCAGCAGCGGGCAGGCCTTCTCGCGGGTCTCCAGGCCACGCGCCTCCAGCGCCTTGCGATAGGCATGGCTGCCCACCGTGGCCTCGGTACCGATGACCACGATTTTTCTGTTCTTCGTAGCGGCAGCCGCGGCTTCGGCCCCAGGCTCGACTACGCCCACCACCGGCACATGCGCGCTGGCAGTGATGCGATCGAGAGCCAGCGCGGTCGCAGTGTTGCAGGCAATAACCAGCATCTGGGCGCCGTGCGACTCCAGGTAGTGCGTGGCCTCGACGGCATAGCGGGCGACGGTTTCGACTGATTTCGCCCCGTAGGGCAGGCGAGCCGTATCGCCAAAGTAGACGTAATCGGCCCCGGGAAGAACTTCAAGTAACGCTTTAAGGACAGTGAGGCCGCCAAAGCCGGAGTCGAATACGCCGATGGTGGGACGACGGGTGGGCAAGCTAGGCTGGCAGTAGCCGTCTAAGGTCACGGGGCCGCAATTGAACGTTGGGTATCGACGCACCTTTTCTCGACGATAGTTCTCTTAGCGCTGAATCCACGGTATTCGCATTGATGTGAAGTTTTGCAACTAAGAACAGTCTCAAATCGTCAAGGCTCCTATAAGCCCATGTTGGTACGTTGGGGCTAGAGTACGGCGCATACCTTACGTAATAGGTGCTCCCAGTTCCCTTTGGGGTATTCGCAAATTCTTGAATGTCGATGAATCCGCTGTAGACGTAAGCGTCCGCTACAAAGCTACCCGAAATGTACTGATTGACTACTCGAAATGCTTCTCGGGGGACTGCCTTGCTCTCCTTCTCAAGAAATTTCAACACAGGGTCGTTAGGACTCCTTAGAAAAATTCCGCTAAGCGGAAGGTCCTCGAATACCCCCTCCTTCTGAAGTGCCTTGTTCACGTCACCATACGCTCCCAAGGGACCCTTGGTATCTACGAGTGGCGTAGCGATCATAAACTGCCACTCTTGCACCTCTGGTATGAATGCCCACAGATAGACCTTAACCGGTATCTTGGCTCGCGTAAGCGCAGCAACAATCCGGCGCCCAACCTCAATCTCGCTGCTCACCAATGTTGCCGTAGCCATTGCATTATTCCGTTTCTGCCTGCAACCGCGCGGTAAAGATCCCTTGCGTTCAGTCCACCAACCGTATACCTGCTGTTATTGTCCCAGTCCTTAACGACGTCCCATTTGTTGTTGAAGGAAAGGTCGCTCCGCTTTTCGGCATCCAAAGCAGCATCCAACTTTGCCGCCGCTATTAGTTTACCCAATTTGTGAGTGTAGATGTCTCTGATTGCATTCGGATCCGGCGGAAAATCATAGCGCTCCGTATTTTTGGCGATGCATGCCTTCACCGCGCATTCAACGGCAAAACCAGTCAGGTAGTATGCCGCCTCGGCGTTTCCTTCCCGCATCAGAATACGGGCATCCCTTAGCCTCATCTTTGCGAGTTGTTGGAACTCACGTCGAGTCGCTGCCATAAACCTCAAGGTGTCGAAGTGGAGGAGTGTATGGCGAAACTACTTGTCGCGCCTCTTCCGCAGCACGGCCCCGGCGGAATCGGGGCCCCGTGCGGGCAGGTTCGCGGATGGCCGAGGAACGTGCAGATCTTGTCGGTGGCTTCGGGCGAGAGGATATGCTCGAACTTGCAGGCCTGCTGCTCGATTTCGGTTTCGCTGTCCATGGCCAGGCTGTCGGTGAAGAGCCGCTCAGCCAGCCGGTGCCGCCGGATGATGCTGCCGGCGCGCTCGCGGCCGCGCGGCGTAAGTTCGACGATCGCCGTTCCATCGCCGACTGAGGCTGAAACTGGCTTCAGCGCGTCGTGGCAGGGATTCACAAACGGCTTATGATCGTGCGCCTGCGGCGGATGCGGAGTGGAGGCAACCAGGCCCATTTCGATCATCTTTTCGATCGCCAGGCTGACGGGCAGTGCCCCGTGCACTTCCATGCGCTCGACTTCGGCGATCTCGCCATTTTCCGCCAGCACCCAAAGCTCTTCCAAAACTTCGTCCAGCTGCTCTTCATCGGCCATGGAGAAGATTTCCTGCGACGCGATTTTGCCATGGTGCAGTTCGATGCGCCGGTCGGCCAGTCGCGCCACTACCGGGTCGTGCGTGACCATGACGATGGTTCGTCCCTGCTGGTGGAACTCGCGCAGCAGCCGCAGCACGATTTCCTCGTTCTGCGCGTCGAGGTTTCCCGTTGGCTCGTCGGCCAGGATGATCCGCGGATCGTTGATCAGCGCGCGCGCGATGCACACCCGCTGCTGCTCGCCGCCAGAAAGCTGCGAGGGCAGGTGATGGGCGCGATCGCCCAAACCCACGCGGGTCAAGGCCTCCACAGCTTCCTTTTCGTCGGTCATGCTGTGAAAATACTGCGCCAGCATGACGTTTTCGACCGCGGTGAGGAAAGGAATCAGATGAAACTGCTGGAAGATGAAGCCGATTTTCTCGGCGCGCACCCGGTTCAGATCGGCCGAAGAGATTCCGGCGACGTTCTGCTCATCGAGCCAGATCTCGCCCGACGACGGCCGGTCCAGGCAGCCGATCAGATTGACCAGCGTCGATTTCCCTGATCCCGACGGCCCCATGATCGAGAGCCACTCGCCCTTGGTGACATGCAGGGAAATGTGATCCAGCGCGTGAATGGAGCCATTGTCCTTCCCCGGTCCCGAGCCGTTTCCGGCTTCCTTGGCGGGGTAGAGCTTGGTCACATTTTTGATCTGGATCATGTCACTCGCCTCTCAGGATCACCGCCGGCTGCACGCGCCGCAGCAGCGCGATCGGGAGGATGGCCGAAAGCAACGTCACTGCCATGCTACCAGCCAACACCACCGGCAGCACGCTGAAACGGGGCACTACGGCAGCATGAAAGTTAACCCGGCCGATCCAGGCCGCCAGGCCAATACCGATGACGAAACCGATGACTGCTCCGATTGCACCCAGGGCGGCCGCCTCGGCAGCGAAGAATCCGTTGAGCAGGCGAGTCGAAGCGCCCAGCGCTTTCATGATGGCAAAGTCGCGCCGCCGGTCGAACACCCAGCCCATCAGCGTGGAAAGCACGCACAACGCCGCAGTCAGGATGATCAGCGCCGCAGCCGCCAGCAAGGTCGCTCGCGTCTTGCCCAACACGCGAGCCTCGCCTTCCATGATCTGCCGCACCGGTCGCACCTCGGCTTCTGGAATGGCCTGCTTCAGTTGATTCATCACGCCGGCCACCTCTTCCGGAGAGCCACTGGCGGCAACTTCGATAGTGGCAGGCTGAACGCCAGTCCATGCGGTGAACTCGGCGAGCGAAATGTAGATGCGGCTGTCCTCTGCGGCCCCGGTTTGCACCGTCCCTGCGGGTATGAGGTGCAGAGCTCGCCCTTGAAAGCTGAGGTCGAAAGCCTGGTCCTTCTGGGAAACCACCGGCAACGCTCGCACGCCGACCAGCGCCGGGTGCCCCATTTCTCGCGCGTCTTCTGCGCGAGAAGTGGGGATTTCCGAAGGGATTTCCGACGGCCATTTGCTCACCGACCACCATTTGTCCAACTGCCGCACGCGATCAAAATCCGCGCCCGCAACGACAATGGGCTGGCCGTCGCCGCTTCGCGCCACAATCATCCCAAAGGGCGCGGCGATGCCGCGGCCCGCAAGTATGGAATCGACATGGGCGAGAGAGCCCGCGGGAAGGGAAGCGCCATCTCTTCCCACCAGAATGACGTTCGCTCCATAGTTGCGGAATTCACGCTGCAGCTTGGCCTGCACGTCCACGTAGAGATTCAGCATGGCGGTGGCTACCGCTGCTGCCACGACCATGGCGAACAGCGCCGACGCCGCCCGTCCCCGCCGCAAGATCGCGGCGCGCACCAGCATGCGCAGGAACATCGAGGTATGCGGCGCGCGTGCCCGGCTGGCAGCCACACCGTTCGCTGAATGCGAGATGGGCGCGTTCACAGTTCACCTCGCAGGGCATACACAGGATCGAGCCCGACGGCGCGACGAATGGCTGCTGCACTCCCGGCAAAGGTGACGATCACCGCGATCGCCAGAATAACGGGCAGCAGCACGGGTGGGATCGAAATCTGCGAGTTGAAGATCGAACGCCCCATTTGCCGCGCCAGGACAGCGCCCACGCCGAAGCCAAGCAGGCCTCCGATCAGCGCCAGCAGCGTAGCTTCAGCGAAGAACACCGAAGCGACGGCGAGCTTTCCCGCGCCCAGCGCCTTCATCAGCCCAACTTCGGCGCGACGTTCGAAGATAGCGGTCGCCATCGCCGCCGATACCGCCAGCGCCGAGGCAAACAGCGCCGCCAGAGTAATCAGAAAGATCAGGCCTTCGATGCGCGTCAGCACCGCGCCTTCGTTCTGGGCCACCTGCCGGATCTGCTCGGCGTGCGAATGCGGAATAGCCTCCATGAGCTGATAGGCGATTGACTGCGGATAGGGAGAGCAATACCACCGGTCGTAGACTGGCCCCGACATGCTCTTGGGGTCGCGGCGCGCCAGCGCGTCTTCGGGCTTGGTCAGGGCGCTGACGTAGACGCGCCGCACCGCGCCGGCCTTGCCGAGAACCTCCTGCGCGACCGACAGGGGCGTAACTATCTCATCATCCTCCACGCCGCCTGTGGAAAGGACTCCGCTGATGTGCAGCGGGCGGCCGGCAATCGTGATTGCGCTGCCTGCAGCCGTTCCCAGCCGGTTCGCGAGCCGCTCCCCGACCAACACATCGCGCGACTCATCCCCCGGCCAAGCGCCCGCAACCTTCCACCAGGGGTGTGTCGTGCGCACACCGGTTGTGAAATTGTCGTTGCCGAAGGAGAGCTGCTTGGCAAAATAGGTCCCGAGCAGAGTGACACTCAGCTGTTGGCCGTCGTGATCGAGAGTCACGGGCACCGGCAGCATGGGCGCAAATCCGGTGATGTTGTTGTGCCAGAACGTTTCTTTGATCTTCGGCAGGTCGGCTTCGTTGAGAAACGCACCATCACTCGGCGGTTTCAGATTGACGCCGCCGATTTCCACGTCGAGCGAATCTTCCTGGGGCGTGACGACGAGGTTGGCGCCGATGGTGCGCAGCTCGCGATTGATCTTGTCGCCGATGTCGGTAGCGACCGCAATCATCGCCGTGGCCACCGTTACGCCCAGCGTGATCGCCGCGCCGGCCAGCACCTTGCGCCGCTTCTGCCGCCGGAACGATTCGTAGACCAGGCGGACGAACATCGGCTAGGGTTGTCCGAACATGCGGCTGCCGGCCGCGATGTCGGCCTCCTCGACGATGACCGCGTCGGCGGTCTGCGTGGCCTTCAGTGGCACCGGGTTGCACCCACCCGCCGTGCCCACCGACTGCGGATTGATCGGCGCCGCGCAATTCTTGCACACCACGCCGTTGCCGCTTTTGTAGAACCCAACCGCGCCGCAGATTTCGCAGGCGTCAAAAACGGTGGCAATCTTGCCGTCCGGCTTCTGATACAGCCAGAAGCGAACCTCCGTGCCGTTCTCCTTCGCCTGGAAGCGGTGCAAATCTCCATCAGAAATCTGCGCCAGCGGGATGCTCACGCGGCCATTGCTGAACGTGACCTCGGTGGCCGGCGAAAGCGCGCCCTGGCTCTTAGCGTAGACGAACTCGGCCGTGACCATGGCGATGAAGATAAACGAAAAAGTATAGACCGAGACCATCCACATACGCTCGCGGCGCGCGCTCCAAGCGGCTTTGCGGCGCTCCGCAGGCGAGGCCAGTTGCGGCTGGGGTTCGCGCCGCTTGGCGTCGAACAACACCATCAGAGCGGCCAGGGTGAAAATGGTCACCACGAAGAACCATTCGTTGCTGACGATGGGTCCGATGATCGCCATCTCGCGCTTCGATGAAGCGATCACGCCGCTTTCGGAAAGTTCGTGCAGGCCGGAGATCACCAACTGCGCGGCCACCAGGAACATGATCGCCGTGGTCACGCGGAAAAACTTCTGCAGGTTGATGCGCACGCTGCCCTTGACGAACATCACCCCGAAAGCAATCGCGGCAAGTACGCCCAGCAGCGTGCCCAGAAAGCTCATCAGTGCAGTCGAGTTCAACGAGACCCCCGCCAGCATCAACACAGTCTCCGCGCCCTCGCGCAGCACCATCAGGAAGACGAAGGCGAACAGCCCAAACCAGGCATCATTGCCCGCCAGCAGCCCGACCTTGCCTTCGATGTCGCCCTTCATCTTGCGCCCCGTCTTCATCATGAAGACGACCATGGTGACTACGAAAAACGCGGCCACCAGCATGACCCAGCCTTCGAAGACGTCTTCGTTCAGGTGCGTGCGGGAAATGACGATGGCGGCGCCGATGCTGCCCAGGAACGCCGCCCCTAGCGCGGCATAAACGGTCTTGCGCAGCTCGGCGCGCCCGATCTTGGTCAGGTACGCCAGGGTGATGCCGACGATGAGGGCGGCTTCGACCCCTTCGCGCAGTGTAATGACGAAAGCCTGTAACATGGCTGGAAAACCTCTAGGATCCGGGTCACCGCGGGCCCCAAATGATTTTGAAAATGAATTTCAATTTCAACTGCAAGCATAGTCTGCCCCCGCCCAGCCCGTCAATCCATCACCTCACAACCGCTTGTGATCCGGATCACACGGTCGCTTTGCCGGCCTGAATGGTTCTGGCCTGCAGGGAAGGGTTGATCCGACGGTGCCCGCGGACAGGCGAGTTTTATCGGCCATTGCAGTCTCCACTCGCCGGTCAATGCGCTGACTGCGATGCGCAAAACTTCGCGGGCAGCGCCGTGAGTCCGCGCCGGCCCAGATTGTTGCCTCCAGCCGCCGCGTTTTCTGACCGGTTGAGGGCCTCCGCGCAACAGCGACAGCGCTGTCGCTGCGCACTCAGCGGTTGCAGCCACAGAGCGCAAGACAAAATGCGCTGGCCTGGGGTATAAGGAAGAACGGCTGCGTCCGAGCCGCAAATGCGGACGAGAAGGAGCGTTATGCAAAGACTCGGAACGGTGACCCTGTTGCTAGCAGTGATTCTTCTTTTCACGCTGGCTTTTCCAGCGGCAGCTGCGGGTCCGAACCCACCTATGCCAACCCCACCTCATCCGCACATTGTGGCGGCACTGGAACACATGAACAATGCGAAAGGCCATCTGAAGCAGGCTGAGGGCGAATTTTCGGGCCATCGCGCCCGTGCCATCGAACTCCTCGATCAAGCCATTCACGAAGCCCAGATGTGCGTCGACGCTCCAAAGTAGCCGGATAGCCCTTTGCCGGAAGGCAGCGTCGTTTAAACGCTGCCTTTCTCTGTCTTGCCAGTTCCAACCGGGCAGCGCGGGTTCACAACCGCTTCAGAAATGCATTCGCTTCCGCCGCATGCGGGAACAGTTTTTCCTCCGCCAGGAACTCGGCCGAGTGCACACAGCGCCGGCTTCCCCGCAGCTTCACGGGATGCTTGAGATGAAGCATCTCGTGATAGACGATGTAGTCGACCACATAGGGTGGCACGGCGAAGTGGTCGAAAATGCGGCTGATGATGATGGCGTTGTGCGCGGGGTCGTAGTGGCCAAGAATGCGGCGCGTCCTGAGCTGGCTCCAGCTCATGCGCGGCCGGCCCATCAGCCCGTGAAAAAAGCGGGAGTTTAAATCTTCGAAGATCGCATCCAGATCGTAAAAATACCCGCGCGCCGAATGCAGGCGCTTGCGGCCGCGCATCTGGCGAACCAGATGAGCTTTTCGCACAATCTCGCGGCTGGCGACATATTTGCGATAGCGCGCCGCCTGCCCGCGATCAATCGGCCGACGGTACATCTTTGCCAGCAGGATGTGAGCAATCGCGCGCATAACGTTTTCCGGCGCGCCTTCCAGCAGATCCGACAGCCGAACCAGCAGCCTCCCGTTGCGCAGCCGGATCGTATTGTTCACGTTGGCAAAGGCGAAGAATTCCACGCTCAGCTGGGGCGGGGGAGCGCCAGGGTGCAATTCACTGTAGGTCTCATGGAAGATTTCAAGCAGCCCGGCACGCACGGTGAGGCTAGGGTAGCAGTGGCCAGTGGTTAGTGGCCAGCGGAAAACCGAGCACAACGCTGACCACTGACCACTGACCACTACTCCGGCCTCCCGGCGCTCTTCGAGTTCGCATTCAGCTTCTTGTGTTTGGCCGCGTCTTCCTGTTCAGCCAACAGCCTACGATGGTCTTCAGCGGAGCTGTCAACGCTATCGAGAGCGTTGGTCAACACGAACTCATACCCGCTCGATTCGGTTGCCGGCACGTCAGCCGCGTCTTTGAGCGCGCGCAGCTTTGCCTGGAACTCAGTATCCGCATCGATGATCAGCTTCAGCGGCTTGCGAATGTCGTCTTTGCGGTCGACGTAAGTGTCGATATTGTCGTTGAGTTCGTCGTAGAGCAGTTGAAAATCGTCGAGCAAGTCATGCGTCCGCGCGGCGCGGTCCCTGGTCTTGGGATCGCCGCGCATCTGTTCCAGCTTCACCAGCCGGGCGCGGGCAAATTCGACATAGAGTTTCAGGCGCTCCCGGGGCTCCCAGCTGGCGTCACGAATCTGGTCGATTTCCGGCTGGGTCAGTGGGTCGCGATGGCGCTGTGCGACTGCAGCGCTGCCGGAGGCCAGCAGCACCGCCATCAAAATCCACGAGCACAGCCCTGGAACTCTCATTTTTTACCTTTCGGAAACATCGCCGACAACAGATCGTCCCGCACCCGTTGCAGGTGCTCGATGGCGTTGTGCACCGGCGGACGGTCATCATGGGAAAGGCCACGCATAATGTCATTCAGCTTGCGGGTCATGAGGCGCACGGCAATTTCCGTCTGCTTCTGATGTTTGTGCGATTGAATGGAATAGTCCCGCGCCAGCTCGGAGAAAGTGACTACGTCGGTGAGCGCAGCCTGGGCGTTCTCGATCTCCACCGCGGTGTAGAGCTTGTCAGCCTCAGCCAGCTGCTGCTGAGCGATCTGGAGGCAGATGTGCGGTTTATCGCCGATACTGGCCGAACCCAGCCTCGCTTTCAGCTGATCAACGCTCAGATCATTGGCGTTGGCCGCGATCGCGAGCAGAGAGCACAGGACCGCCGCCGCCCAAGAGCGAATTGGGCGCTTCCACCCCGGCATCATCCAAATCTTGTGCGTAGTCATTTCTTGGGTTCGATCGCGATGAGCCGGTGCCTGGCTTGCCACTCCTGATCAGGATACTTCCCGTTGGCGGTTTCGAGGAAGTGGTGATAGTTCGCGGCTGCCTGTTTCACATCCTTGAGGTGGTCATAAGCCGACGCCCGCAGAAAGTAGGTAATGGGGATCTCGGGCAGGAATTTCACCCGGGCATCGAGCGCCTTGACGGTCAGGACATAGTCCTTGTTTTCGCTGGCAGCGAAAGCCAGATCGCCGTAGGCTTCGCCGAAATCGGGTTTGAGCTTGACGGTTGCCAGCAACTCCTGCTGGGCTTCGGCAAATTTCTTCTGCAGCAGCAGGCTCTTTCCCAGTTCGTGGTGCAGTTCGGGATCGCTGGGATGCGCGGCCAGGAGGGTGCGATACGCCGCTTCCGCCAGATCGTTTTTTCCTGTTGTGGCATAGAGGTCGGCCAAGTCACGCTCGACGGAGAGGTCGGCAGGCGCCAGTTTCATTCCGGCTTGCAGTTCGGCGATGGCCTCGTCGTTCTTGCCTTGCGCCGCGAGCACGCGTCCCAGTTGCACGTGTGGGGCGGCCTGCTGAAGATTCAAGGCGGCCAGTTTGCGCAGATAGCCTTCGGCGTCAGGAAAGCGACGGCCGCGCATGGAGATGTTCGCTAACCCCGTGAGCGCGTCAGACGAGGGATCGAGCGCCAGAGCCTGCAGGTATTCGTGTTCGGCGTCGGAGAACTTCTCCTGCTGTTCCAGCAGTTGCCCGGCCGCGAGGTGAGGCTCGGGATCCTTCGGTTGCAATGCCGCTGCCTTGCGGAAGGCTGCCACAGCATCATCCGGCTTCGTCTTCTCGATTACATGTGCGAGCGAAAGCCACGCCCGCTCCTGGCCTTCGGCAACGTGGCTGGTGGGTTTGAGCTGGGTCGCCGCGCGCAGGAATTGTTCCGCGTCCGGCTGACCTGTCTTTGCCAGTTGCAGCCCGAGATTCAGGTTTGACTCGAAAATGTCCGGCTTGGCAGCGACCGATTTGCGATAGGCGGCAATGGAATCGTCGACCTTATCCAGCCCGTTCTCTACGAACCCCAGATCAAACCATGCGACATAGTTCGTGGCGTCGCCGCTCACCACCTTGCGCAGCAACGGTTCAGCAGCCGCATAGTCTTTCTTCTGAATGAAGTCTTCCGCCTGCGAAAGCTCCGCGGACCCTGGCACTTCATCTGCTACCTTAACGTGGTGCGTCTTCTTGCTGCTGCTCCATCCACTGTCATCCGTCTGCGACTGCTGATGGCTGGGCTCCGAAGATTGCGAGCCCGCACTCTGAAAGGAATTCTGAGTCGCCCCAGCGCTTGCCCCCACGCACGCCACCAGCGCGGCCGCGCACGCAGCGACTACAGCCCTACGAGTGACCATTGGAAGGCGAGTTGCCATTGCCGCTCAGAATACGCGCCAGATATTTCCCCGTATAAGAACCCGGCAGCTTGGCGATAGCCTCCGGCGGCCCCACTCCGACCACCTTGCCGCCGCGATTGCCGCCTTCGGGACCGAGATCGATCACCCAATCCGCCGTCTTGATCACTTCGAGATTGTGCTCGATGACGACAATCGAGCCTCCCACTTCAATCAGACGTCGAAAAGCCGCCAGAAGTTTGCTGACGTCGTCGAAATGCAGCCCCGTCGTCGGCTCATCGAAAATGTACAGCACACGCTGCCGGGGTTTCGAATCGCCCGCACCTCGCCCGCTCCGGCTGGATTCGCGCGAGGCCGGCTGCAGGTGCGCCGCCAGCTTCATGCGCTGGGCCTCGCCACCAGAAAGCGTGGTCGCCGATTGCCCCAGCCGCAGGTATCCCAGGCCAACTTCTTCGAGCGAGCGCAGTTTCTCGGTCACCCGCGGAGCCTCGGCAAAGAACTTCAGCGCTTCCTTTACCGTAAGATTCAGCACATCATGGATGTTCTTGCCGCGGTAGCGCACTTCGAGCACCTGCGGCTTGTAGCGCGTGCCCTTGCACTCCTCGCAAATCAATTCCACATCGGCCAGAAACTGCATTTCCACCGTGACCGTGCCATCGCCCTGGCAGGTTTCGCAGCGGCCGCCGGGGATGTTGAAGGAGAAGTGTCCCGCACCGAAGCCGCGTTTCTGCGCCTCCGGCAGGGAAGCGAAGAGTTCGCGAATGGCGTCGAAGGCTTTGATGTACGTCACCGGATTCGATCGTGGCGTGCGTCCAATCGGCGATTGATCCACCAGCACAACTTCGTCGATGAACTGATCGCCCTCCAGGCTCTGCCAACTCACAGTTGGCCCAGTCGCGCCGTTACTCGACTGCCCTTTGGCCTGGGCCAACGCCCGATACAGCACCTGATGCAGCAGCGTCGACTTTCCTGACCCGGAAACGCCGGTGATGGCCACGATCAAGCCGAGCGGAATGCTGATGTCGACGCCCTTGAGATTATTGGCTCGCACTCCGCGGATCCTGATCTGCTGGGTCCCGGGCTTGCGCCGCGCGACCGGAGGCTGAATCCGGAGATCGTGGGCAAGATATCTTCCGGTCAGAGAAACCGGTGTGTGGAGAATCTCGTCGTAAGTTCCGGCAGCTACCAGTTTGCCGCCATTCTCGCCGGCGCCGGGGCCAAGGTCGAGGATTCGGTCGGCCGCCTGCATGATGTCAGGGTCATGCTCGACCACGAGAATCGTGTTCCCCAGATCCCGCAGGTCGTGAAGAATCCTGATCAGGCGATGGGTATCACGCGGGTGCAGCCCAATCGACGGTTCGTCCAGCACGTAGAGCGTGCCTACCAGCCGCGATCCCAGCGAAGTCGCCAGCTGGATGCGCTGCGCCTCGCCGCCCGAGAGCGTCGAGGAAAGCCGGTCCAGCGTGAGATATTCCAGGCCCACATCGTTCAGGAAGCGCAAGCGTTCGCGGATTTCCTGCAGAAGCTTGTCGGCAATGTCTGCCTGCTCGGCGCTCAGTTCGAGCGTCTCGAAAAAACGAAAGGCGTCTTCAACGGTGAGCGCGCACACTTCACAAATGTTCCGCCCGTTGATCCTCACCTGCCGCGCTTCCAGCCGCAGGCGCGACCCGCTGCAGTCTGGGCACAGCGAATATCCGCGATAGCGGCTCAGAAACACGCGCACGTGCAGCTTGTATTTCTTTCTTTCCAGATGGCTGAAAAACCCGCGCACCCCCAGGAAACGCCCTTCGCCATTCAGTACGAGATTCCGCTGTTCTTCTTCCAGTTCGGCCCAGGGCACATCCAGTGGGATCTCCGCTTGCTTGGCATAGCGCTTGAGATCGGCCAACAACGGCCGATACTTCGGCTTGGTCCAGGGCTCGATGGCGCCCTCGCCCAGTGTCTTCGTCTTGTCCGGGATCACCAGATCGAGATCGAAATCGATGGTGTTGCCAAATCCCTGGCAGCGCGGGCACGCGCCATAAGGATTGTTGAAGGAGAACAGCCGTGGCTCCGGCTCTTCGTAGCGCAGATTGCAGTTCTTGCACTCAAAGCGCTGCGCGAACCGCAGCAATGTGGGGCGGACACTCTTGTCCGCCGCCGTTGCTCTTGCAGTTGCAGTTGCCGTTGTTGTTGCTTTTGCCGTTGCTGTTGTTTCTGCTTTTGGTGTTGCCTTTGCCGCTGCCAGTGCAGTGGTTTCAACCTCCGCAGCCGCCCCCGGCATCTCGAAAATGACCTCACCCGACTCGCGATATGCTGTCTCAATCGCGTCCACAACCCGCGACCGCGCCTCGGCCGAAACCGTCAAGCGATCGACCAGCACAAATACGGGTTGCCCGAAATCGAGATCCAGCAGCGATTCCGGTGTCGAAAACTCGAATATCTGTCCCGCCTGGTATAGCCGGTTGAACCCCGCCTTGCGCAAGTCGAACAACCGAGTCTTCAGCGCATCGGTCAGCCCTGCACCGGGTGCCCCATTTCTCGCGTTCTTTGCGGGAAAGCCTGCCCTGAGCTTATCGAAGGGTGGGGCTTTTCTCGTCGGCCGCGGAGCCTTCGCCGTCGCCTCTGGCGCCTGTTGTGCAGGTCGCTGCAACGGAAACAGCACCTGCAGCCGCGTATCTGGATCGAGGGCCAGAATCGTGTCTGCCACCTCGTCGACCGTGTCCTTCTTGACCTCGCGGCCGCAGTTGGCGCAATAGGTTTGTCCTACCCGCGCAAAAAGCAGGCGCAGGTAATCGTAGATCTCGGTCGCGGTGGCCACAGTCGATCGCGGATTTCGTGTTGTATTCTTTTGCCGGATAGCAACTGCCGGCGCGATGCCGTCAATCCGGTCGGCGTCGGGTTTCTCGATGCGCTCCAGAAATTGCCGCGCATACGCCGAAAGAGACTCGACATACCTGCGCTGCCCCTCCGCATAGATCGTGTCAAACGCCAGCGACGACTTGCCCGAACCGGAGACCCCGGTCACCACCGTCAAACTGTTGTGGGGAACTTCAAAGTCGATGTTTTTGAGATTGTGCACGCGAGCCCCGCGTACGACGATGCTATCCCCGGCCTGTGCGGAGCTGCCCGTCTGCGATGCATCGCTGCGTGGGATGGGCTGGGCAGGCCTGCCTTGCTGAGTGCTGAGATGGGGAGAGTCCGACATCTTGGGTCGTGAGCCGCCGGTGCCCGAGGCCGCTGGACACACGCCCAGAACGATCCGCGAGCACTACCGAATCTTTCTATTATAACGGGTACGGCCAACGTGGGATCAGTAAGTCACTGATCGCAGGAACAGCCAGAAACGCGACACTCGCAGCAATCTCGCCGTCCGCCAGGTGAAACACGACGCGCAAGATAAAGACGCGTTGGGGTTCCGATCATTACGTGCTGGTGCGCTGGCTGACACTCCGCTATTAAGTCTCACACTATTCTCAGAACGTTTCTACGGATATCCATAATGACGTGGTCATTCACGGATTTTCTGTTCTGTTGAGAATATGTAATTCCGGGTCACCGCCTTCCTGATTTCGTGTCTGAGTTTAGTAGCCCCACGCAATTCCTTCCAAAGTGGGTCTCCGCTTGCATTACCCGCTCTGGATGCTGCTCACAAGTTGTGGTCGCTTCTTAGGCTTTCAGAGTGGAAGTGTGTTGCGTCGTCTATGCACGAGCAAGACCCAGCACGCGAGATCGGGAAGGGAACTGTGTTGTGACGCGGCAGAGCGGCATTCGGTTTCTGATTGGCTCACAGGAATTCTAGGAATCCAAGGTACGGAGGGCTTGTGATGAAGCAGCACGCATTTAGTTTCTTGGCTTTTCTTTTCGCGCTGGGGCTGGTGTGCGGGATGGTCGTCTGGACGACGCCCGCACATGCCGACAACCTCTACGCCAGTATTCGCGGGACGGTTGTAGATCCGTCTGGAGCCGTAGTGCCCGACGCGAAACTGACGGCAACGAACCTGGCCACAGGCCTGAGTTACTCCACGACTTCGAGCAAGGATGGGTTGTTTGGCTTCTTGCAGCTGCCCATCGGCGATTACTCGGTGAAGGTCGAGAGGTCCGGTTTCAAGACGCTCACCGAGGGGCACATTCATCTGGACCTAGACGAGATCTACGCGCTGAACGCGAAGCTGGAGCTTGGAGCCGTGGCTGAGGTGGTTGAGGTCGAAGCCAATCCCGCTCAAGTCGAAACCACGAGCATGCAGCTGGGCACCACCGTTACCGGAAACCAGATCGTTGAGCTGCCCTTAAACGGGCGCAACTGGACCCAACTCATGCAGCTTCAGCCCGGAGTGCAGGCCTCCTCCGATCGTTTCGGCCTCGGCCTCACTGGGGGCGGCTTCTCCGCCAGCGGAGCCGAAACGCAGCAGAACTCTTTCCTGGTCAACGGGACCGATACCAACGACGCGACGCTGAATACTCCCCTGGTCATCCCGAGTCCGGATGCTATTGGCGAGTTTGATTTGGTAGGCAGCACGCTCAATCCCGAGTATGGACGCAACTCCGGGGCCATCGTGAACGCCGCCATCAAGAACGGCACCAATCAGTTTCACGGCAATGGCTTTGAGTTCTATCGCGACACTTTCCTGGACGCCATACCCTGGTTCCAGACGCAGCGAGAGCTCTTTCATCAAAACCAGTTTGGCGGCACAGTCGGCGGGCCGATCGTTAAGAACCACGCCTTCTTCTTCTTTTCCTATCAGGGTACACGCTCCGTCACGCCGCAGCCGTCTGCACAGGCAGACAGTTTCAGCGGTCTTAACTTCGGCCAGAACGCGCCGTCTGTCTATACACAAGCGCAACGCGGCGGCAATTTCTCGGGCTCCGCTCCTTTCGGTTCCAACCCCATTCCGTTTGCGATGTTCGGAGACAGCGCGTCTGCCTGTCCCGTGAGCGGCGGCACGCCATGCCCGGCCAATGGAACGAATACCTATGCCAACCTTTTCAGCACAGGGAACATTCCCACCCAGGATTTGAATCCATTATCGACCAAGCTGGTGAACCAGTACGTCCCTCTGCCGACTCCGGGTGCGTCGAACAACGAGTTTCAGTTCAATCCCCTGGAGGTCTTAAAGCGGGACCAGTACTTGGGCCGCGTGGATGAAAAGCTTTCGGAGAAAGATTCGATCTGGTTCTATGGGTTATATCAGAACACCATAAGGAACGACGATTTAGGCTTCGATGGCTCCAGCCTTCCCGGCCTGGGCTCGGCGAACCCATCCAAGGTCTACGAATACACCACTGCCTGGAACCACACTTTTTCGTCCAGCATGTTGAATGAGGCGCGCTTTGCGTACCTCCGCCTCAACTTCCAGGCCGCTATACCTCTCACCACGCAGAGCCCTTCGGCCTACGGCTTCACCGGCATTTCCAGCACCCAGGCTCCCGCGTTCGAGCAACTTCCCGTCATCGCTGTGGCTGGTCTGTTCGACCTCGGATTCAGCGCCAATGGGCCGCAACCGCGGGTGCAAAACACCTATCAAGTGGTGGATAACCTCAGCAAGGTTTGGGGCCACCATACCCTCAAATTCGGCTTCAACATGGACCGTCTGGAAATCAACAATCCGTTCTACAACAGCCTGAACGGCGTCTATCAGTTCTTTGGTTCGGGACCGTTTTCGACAGGGAATGCAGGAGCAGATTTCTTGCTTGGAATTCCCGACCAGTATAACCAAGGCAGTGGCGCCATCGTCAGGGCGCGGGGAAGGGAATATTACGCATACGCCCAGGACCAGTGGCAAGTCCGGCCCAACCTGACTCTGACGCTGGGTGCAGGCTGGGATGTCGAAACCCCCTTTAAGAACCTCTACGCCAACGGGGAGATTCTGGGCGCGTTCAATCCGGGACAGCAATCCACGGTTTTCCCCACAGCTCCGGCAGGTTTGGTGTTCCCGGGTGATAAGGGGGTGGGGCCGTACGGAGGCGCCAGCGTCCACTACGATGACATCGCGCCGCGCCTCGGGTTTGCCTGGAGTCCGGGAGACTCTCACAAGTGGAGCGTTCGTGGCGGCATTGGGCTGTATTTCAACCGCTCCGCATCAGAAGCTACGGGCCAGACGCTCACCAATGCGCCATTTTCGCTAACCTCGCCGGGAGCAGCGCAGATTGGTTTGTCTCCAGGTTTTGCCAACCCCTACACTTCTGTGAATCCATCTCCGGTGGGGGCGACCCCGAGCGGCAGCGTGAACAACCCTTTTCCGTTTATTCCGCCTGCGGCCGGATCGTCGTCTGTCAATTTCGCTAACTTTGAGCCCATCGGCCCGGGTGAAGTTTTCTACGCTCCAAACCTTACGGTTCCCAGGTCAACGAATTTCAATCTGAACGTGCAGTATCAGGTTTCAAAATCGACGGTTGCAACCCTTGCTTACGTGGGAACGATAGGGCGCCACTTGGAGGGCGCATACGACCTGAATCCGGCGGGACAAGCGTCTGGAAACCCTGTCGCCGTAGCTGAGGGGGTGACCAGCGATTTCAATTTGAATACGCGGGCCCCGAACACGTACCAATTCAACCCCGCCATCTACGGGGGAATTGGGCTATATGCCAGTGGTTGGAACTCCAACTACAACTCTCTGCAAGCGCAGATCAATCGGCATTTCAGCAATGGCCTGCAACTTCAAGCTTCATTTACCTGGTCCCGCTATTTCGATTTCACTTCGAGCCTGGAAAACAGTGCCTTCAACAATCCCGGCTTCAACGCGCTTAACTTCGGTCGGAATTATGGCCCCTCGGCCAACGATGGGCCGCAGCGCCTTGTGCTGAACTACGTGTACACGCTGCCGCTCTATAAGTATGGGCACCATTGGAAAGCGCTCACCGATGGCTGGAACCTCTCGGGAATCGGCACCTTCCAGCACGGTTTCCCGGTAGCCGTATTCCAGCAGGCTTTCAATGAGCTGCAAGGTAATGCCGCCCTGTCGTTTTTCGCCAGCCCGGACTTTGTCAACGCAACCGGGGCGCCGCTAAACATCAATCACAACCCCAGAACGAGCCCGAATCAGCAGTGGGTGAATCCGGGTGCCTTCGCAGTTCCGGCCCTGGGCACCGAAGGTACTGCCAATCGCAATCCGTTTTATGGGCCGGGGTTGAATTACTGGGACATGGCGTTGGAGAAAAGTGTTTATTTTACGGAGTCGATGTACTTCCAGTTGCGGTTTGAGACCTTCAACACTTTCAACCACGCGAATTTTGCCGCGCCGGTTGGCGACTTATCTGCGGGGAGCTTCGGGCAAGTCAACAGCGTCCAGCAAATTAGCACAACCGGCGCCGGCCGGGTAGTGCAGCTGGGCGCGAAGTTCTTCTTCTAGCTGACCGAAGCTGAAAGCAAAGAGGAGCATCCTGAAAGGATGCTCCTCGGCGCAGGCTGTTCTTCTTCGTCGATGGCGCGCGCGCCCAGCAAGCTCTCAATCAGCCAGGCTCGCCGGGGTATGTCAATCGCTATTGATCAGACCGCCGCGGTCAATCTGGCCAAAACCATCGGTGCCGATCCACGACTCGGCAAGAAGATGCAGATTCTTTTTGTAAGTGCGAGTGACTGTATATCTCTTGCCCCCCCTTACGCGCAGCACGTACTCGCCGGTCGACAACGGCTGGATTTCTTCCACGAAGGCGGCATTCACCAGAGACGATCGATGGATCCTGACAAATCCAAACAGACTCAATTTCTCTGCCATCGTTGAAATCGACTCGCGCAGCAGGTACCCATTTGATTTGTGTTGCAGCACGACATAGTGACCCTCGGCTTCCACGGCGATGATGTCCGCAGTGTCAATGAATAGAATCTTCTTTCCTGACCTGATCGCGATCCGAGAAGGCGGTCCTTTCGGAGCAATGTGCAGTTGCGGTGACAGTCCCATCACGATTGCAACTCCTTTTCCCCTCTTTGAGAAGCGCTGCACCTCGGGGCGCGGGAAACTCCTTACTTCCTGAACTTAAGAGTCCACTGCGGAATCCACGGAATGAAAGCTTCCATCTTCAACCTCTGAAACCCATACCCAGACGCGGGGGCCCTTGTCCCGAACGACGGTACGGGCTTCTCCATATTGCGCGAGTCGGGTTAGTACCGAGGTCACCGTCGCAGCCAGATTCTTCGAATTCGGCAGATCCAGCAGCGCCCGCTGTTGAATCTGTTGGCACACATTCCGTGCGGTTAGGGGGCAGCCAGCGTCCATCAACACCTTACGGCACGCCTGGGTAATTCCCCGTCGCCGTGCCACAGTTTTGCCATTCACCAATTCGCGCAAGTCATCACTTAGTTCGGCGTCGCCAAACAAATCGCATAGCCCCACGATCGTTTGCTTGATTGTGCCAATGCGCTTCGTGATCTCGGCGCGCTGTTGACAGAGTCGCCGCAGTTCCCCGTGCGCAACTTTGACGATTCCTTGAAAATCCGAGGCATCGCGATTCGCGAGACTTTCGTGGCTGCTTTCATCACCGCTGGCAGACTCGAACTCCATGAAACTCCCTCCGACACGACCTTCATCTATCTATCTCGAGCAGGGGCCATGCTGGGTCGGCGGCTGTGTTCTCCTGCTCCAGCATGCATGAGCCAAGCCGATTCGCAGTCATACGCCGACCCCGACATCCGCGGAGCAAGCGCACTTCGTGCCAAGGATATATTCGGCATTTCGTTCCGGAAATCAGGTACCGGCTAAGCGCGGTCATGCGGGTATATGGGATTTTGGATTGCGCTACCATTTGCGAGATCGCACCCCGTGCGGCAAGCACGAACCGTGCCCGGGTGAGTGCCATCACGCCCATTGTTTCTCCCCTTCGGCACAGAGTTCAGTGCGAGTTGACTGTTGTGATGCCGCCATCCAACCTGAGTGTTGCACCTTAAGTACCAACTGGTATGTATGTTATGGCGCAGTGCTGTGAGGGAGTACCGCGAGGATTCATCTCCGGCAAAAACTGCCGTTGCGCGACGGTGAGGTGACCCCCGCCACAAAATGCCCCGAGTCGGCGAGGTTTCGGGTGGTTATGGTAACTGGCGTGCACGCCACGAAGGCTTTATGGGCTCAATAAAGGGCGGCTATCGGCGGCTTGCCACCCGCGCTTGGCCTCGTGCCGGGCGCAGCGACTCCAAGTGGCGACTCACGTTTCCTTGTCCTGATTGCAGCATCCGTGGATCCTGCGAATTCTTCGCTAAAACGGCGTACCCCTCCCATGCCGCGAGCAGGAACGTAGCCGTTTCATTCGCGTTTATATCACTCCGCACCACCCGGCGTTTCTGTCCTTCGCGCAGTGCCTCCGCCATGGCGTCGTGCCAGTCCTTATAAACTCTGGCCGTCCTTTTGCGGAATCCCGCATCCAGGCCTGACATCTCCTGAGATAGGTTAAGCAAGTAGCAGCCACGCTGAACGTCTTCTCTTTTCAACGATTCGGACTGAATAATGCGGATCAGAACGTCGATGGGGTTGTTGGCGTTCCGTAAAGGCTGCACCCACTTCTGGTGAACCTTACTTGCGATGACCTCGTCCACGACCGCATAGCCGAGTGCTTCTTTGTTATCGAAGTGGTAGTACAACGCGCCCTTAGTCACGCCCGCTTTGGCCAGGATGGCATCCAGGTCAGCGCTTCGAAATCCTGAGCGGTGTATCTCCTCGAAGGCAGCCTGCAACAGGAGCCTTCGTGTGCGCTCTGCATTCCGCGACGTCGGCCTCCCGCGTCGCGATCGTGTTCCAACCGCGGACATACTCGTCAGTATGCCCGTTCACGCAGGGGGTGTCGAGCCGCAACGTTTTCACACTCTGCCGGAATGGCCAAATTGACTCAAATCCTACGCCTTGCATCTGCCTGTTTACACAAGAGGGTTCGGGACCACGGGCGCTACGGAATTGCCGGTACACACCACCGTCTCCCATCTGCGATTCTATCATCACGGATCAGGTCCATCGGCTCGACCGGAGTTTGCCTAAGCTGACGGACGCGATGCTAGTTCGTGGCGGGCGAAGGCGATCGGTGGCCCGGCATCGGAGTCGACTATAAGGCGGGAGAATACGCGTTGCTCCGCTCGACTTGACGCGGATGCATCGGGAGCGGCTTGACCTGCACGGAGAAGGCGAGAGCGAGGATTGCGCCAACTCCCAGGCCGGCCAGAAAGAAAGTCACGGCCGTCGGGAAATCGTATTCCGGTTTGGTGGGCATGGCCATTGGGATCTCTTATAAAAAATGAATCTGCCGTCGCGGGGCGCGGCAGTTCAGCATCCACTAGGACGCTCCTTCGATGCTCTCGACGTGGATGAGGTTGGTATTCATGTCAAGCTTGCCGCCGACTTTCACCTGCTTTCCTTCGAACCGCTTTGCCTTGTCCTGGTCGTCGAGTTGATAGCTGACCTTGGCCACCGTGTCCTTCAGCACCAGTTTGCCCTTTTCCTTCACGATGGTGCCGTTGAAGAACTTGGCTTCCTGAGTTTGCATGTCGTTTTGTTGTTGAGCTGCGGTCGCGTCCGAGCCGGGCATCTCGGGCTGCTGGCTCGACTGTGCGGTCAGAGCGGCCAGGCCCAAAACGAAGGTCAACACCGCCGCTGCACGCCCAAGAACAACCTTCATCGCCAGCCTCCGCAAGATGGGGGACAATCTCGTCTGCGGGAGCTTGCAAAAGTTGTGCCAATCGGCAGAGCTGCTGAATTCACTTGTGCTTACGCCGCCATCGCGGTGCCCATAGGTCGCAATCCCGGCCAGTGTTCTCGGAAAAAGTTACACTCCGCGCACGCCGATGGCGCCCAGCGATCGCCGTCATGTCGCGATATTCCACAGCCAAATAAACAACTTCGACGTTTGGCAGCGCCGGTGCTGACGGAATTGCCGATCGTGAACCCCCACAGATTCCCTGGTGTCGTAGTCTGCGCCGTGTAGTTCGCTTGCCGCGAGCGGGCGGGAGAAGGAGTGTGCCAGCGTTCCATGGAAAAAACGGCTGCAGCCTATGGTGTGTATCCCGGTCCGATCGAAGTGGCGCAGGTCGTGCACGCGCTGAACAGTGGAGGGTTCGACAATGAAGCCATGTGCCTGATGTTGGCGCCCACGCACCCCATTGCCTCCCTGGTGCGCGAAGCGAGCACAACCCACGGAGCTGAAACCGGCGCGGTCACGGCAGCGTTGATCGGCTGGCTGGCCGAGTTCGGAGCGGTGTTGATTCCATCGTTGGGCTTCTTCATCCGCTCGCAGGCGTTTCTCGACGCATTGCTGGTGGCGAGGAATGCTCCTGCGCTGTGCGGCAATTTTCGTACCCTGAGCTGCCTGGGCTTTCCGGAGATCGATGCGCGGCGCCTGGAATTGCAACTGCAAGACGCTGGGTTTCTCGTCTATGTGGTCTCGGCCGAACTCGCGCTTGCCCATTTCGCGTGCGAATTGCTGAATGGGACAGGAGCGACGGAAAGTGCTGTTCTGGAAAGAGAAACGGCCGGAGGGGTTGCGGCCTGAGTTTAGTTGGATGGGGTTCCGTTCTCAAGATCGCGGCGCCTTCCGTAGCGGAAAGCCAGCCCGACGCCAAAGGTCATCGCGCCCAGAGGCGGCACCAGCAGGACCAGAATGGCCCGGCTGAGCGCCCGTTGCCCGTCCTTCGGCGCCCCCTTGGCACTCGTATAGCACATGGCGCAGCCTTGTGCGAAGGCAGGAGTGGCAAACAGCGCGAGCAGGAACGCGAACAGGAGAAGCGAGAACGCGCGGCCGGCAGATCTCCGCTTCTTTGTGGTGCGCCCTGCGTTCGCCTTCCTCACTTTACCCCTAGCCTCAAAATCCGGTCTGCATCGGGAAAGAAAAAGAAATACATGATAATGAAACACGCCGTCACCGAGATCACCAGCAGCCAGCGCATCAGCGCGGTTTCAAACTTCAAGTGCATGAAGTAGCCGATAATCAGCGCCGACTTGATGATGGAGAGAATCATCAGAACTTCCAGCATGTGCCGGGGATCTTTAAACACCTGGTTGTAGCCGAGCCACACCTCGATCGTCGTCAGGACCAGCAGCGCTCCCCACACCCAGAAATACTGGCCCTTGCTGTCGTCGTGTTTCGCGATATCGTGCATTCGATTCCCCCAATCCAACCGGCGCAATCACGGCCGACTTTCAATCACCCAATTCCTCAACTACCCGATTTCCCAATCTCCCTACACTACCTTCGTCGACATCAAATAGACCAACGGGAATATGAACATCCAGACCAGATCCACAAAGTGCCAGTACAGCCCCGAGACCTCCACATCGTGCGCATCGTAGTCCTTCGGTTTCAGGAACAGGATGATCGCGCAGACCACGAGCGCGATTCCCAACACGTGAACGGGATAGTGAAACACGTTTCCAGAGGGAATCAGCAGAGCAGCCGCAATCCAGATCACCCCCAGGATGGGCAGGAACCACTTTCGGAAAGCTACCACCCCGAGATAGATCACACCTATGGTCACGTGCAGCATGTGCATGGCCGTGAGGCCGAAGAAAGCTTGGGGAAACTGCGGGATATTCTTCGTAATGTCAGCCAATTCGCCACTGCCGGCCGGCTTTGCCACACCAAGAACCGTGAAGAATCCGGGCAACGCCAAGCCCTCGCCGATGAGCTTGCTCCACTCCATGCCGTGCAGCACGATGAACGCGGTGCCAAACGCCATGGTGGCGAGCAGCCAGTTGCGCGTCCAAGCCCGGTCGCCGCGCTGCGAAGCAAATACGCCCAGGACCATGGTCAGCGAACTCGACAGCAGGCACGCCGTCATGACGGTGGCATTTGCGATGCTCTCCGCGTGGAATGGCGTAGGCCACGGAACGGTGTAAAGCCGGTTGTAGCTGAACGCAAACAGCAGCGCTCCGAAGGTTAGCGAGTCGGAAGCCAGGAAGAGCCACATCCCCACTTTTTTCGAATACGCGCCGAACAGCGGAGCCTCATACGCTCCGGGTAAACCATGCACAACGTCATGTTGAAGGGCGGCATCAGACATTCCCTAAGCTCCCCTTTCGCTCGCAAACCAATGACCCAGCAAAGTCATGAAGTACCAGGAAGAACCCCTTCGTGTACCTTCGTGTCCTTAGTGGTGACAGGTTTTTTCTCCAAACAAACTACCGCGCAAATGCCAACAGCGCAAAAATGTAAATCCAAAGCACGCCCATGAAGTGCCAGTACCAGGCCGTGATGTCGACAGCGATACGCCGCGCCTCCACCGGCTTGCGCAGCAGGGAAGAGCTCGCCGCCCACAACAGCGCAATCAATCCGCCGGTCAGGTGGACCGCGTGCGCAATCGTCAGCAGGAATGCGAACGAACTGCTCGGGTTCGTATTCACATAGAATCCGCGATTATGCAGCTCGCCCCATGCCAGCCACTGCCCAACCAGAAATCCGAATCCCAGCAGCACCGTAATTCCGAGCCACGGAAAAGATCGCTCATTCCCCAGCGAAACTCCCGGAATCGACTTGACGGGATCCAGCGCTGCCTGCCGCGCCGCCTTGCGCCGCGCCAATTCCATGGTCACGCTGCTCCCCAGGAGTATCACGGTATTGATCGCCAGCAGCCCCCACGGCAGGCTCACCCGGCTCCAGTCGTACCAGTAAGCCTTGGTCGCGTCGTCGTAGCTCGGCATGCCGCGGCGCACAATGTAAGCGCTGGTCAGCGCAATGAACACCATGCACACCGTGACAATCGCGCAAATCAGCCCCAGCCGCGCCCGCCGCAGGCGCATGCCGTAATTTGGGACTTCGCCGCCGCGTCCGTCATCGCCTCCGCCTGTTGGCGGCGCGGGCGGCTTGTGTCCATGACCGATGTGGTCAATGGGATTCGTCGGTGTGTAAGTCGCCATAACTGCCGTTACCACCCAATCCGTCACGAACACCGTGGAAGAGCGGCCCTTTAGGGCCGCGTTAAGCGCACCTTCAGGCGCAGGGCTTTAGCCCCTGTGTTGGTCTCAATGCCCTCCGCTCACCGGCGGATCGGTCTGCATCACGTAATCTTTCGCCGCCCCCGGGACTCCATACTCGTACGGACCGTTGTGCACCACGGGAGTCACCCCGCCAAAATTGTCGTGCGGCGGAGGAGTCGTGGTCGTCCACTCCAGCGTGGTCGCTTCCCACGGATTGTCGCTGGCTTTCGGTCCTTTGAACATGCTCCAGAACAGATTGATCACGAAAATAAACTGCGCCGAGATGGTGATGATCGCGGCATACGTGATGAACGTGTTCAACGGAATCAGCTTCTGCAGGTACGCCACTTCCGTGAACTGCGAGTAACGCCGTGTCTGCCCCGCCAGGCCGGCGTAGTGCATTGGCATAAAGATCGCGTACGTCCCCGCCAGCGTGATAAAGAAGTGAACGCGTCCCCAGGTCTCATTCATCATCCGGCCAAACATTTTCGGGAACCAGTAGTAGGTCGCCGCGAAAATGCCGAAGATCGCCGCCACGCCCATGATCAGATGGAAGTGTGCCGGAACGAACGCCGTGTCATGCAGCGGAATGTCGAGCAGCGGCTGCGCCAGAAATGGTCCGCTCAGCCCGCCCGACACGAACAGCGACACGAACCCGATCGCATACAGCATCGGTGTCTGGAAGCGGATGCGGCCCTGGTACATCGTCCCCAGCCAGTTAAACGTCTTGATCGCCGACGGTACTCCGATGCACATGGTCAGAATCGAAAACGCAAACGCCGAGTACGGGCTCATCCCGCTCATGAACATGTGATGGCCCCACACCATGAAGCCGAAGAACCCGATCGACAGCATGGCATAGACCATCGCCTTGTAGCCGAAAATCGGCTTGCGCGCGAACGTCGACAGGATCTGCGAGGTCACGCCCATGCCCGGCAAGATTGCGATGTAGACCTCGGGATGCCCGAAGAACCAGAACAGGTGCTGCCACAGCAGCGGCGAACCGCCTTTGTGCAGCATCATCTGCCCGTTCACCACAACCAGCGGAACATAGAAGCTCGTTCCCAGGTTGCGGTCGAGCAGCAGCAGGATGCCGGCCGAGAGCAACACCCCAAACGCCAGCAGGCCCAGGATTGCCGTGATGAACCACGACCACACCGTCAGCGGCAGCCGCATCAGCGACATGCCCTTGGCCCGCAGGTCAAGGGTTGTAGTAATGAAATTCAATGCGCCCATCAGCGAAGCGATGCAGAAGATCGCGATGCTGGTGATCCACAAATCGGCGCCCAGCGCCTCACCCGGCCCGGCCGATTGCAACGCGCTCAGCGGAGGATACCCAGTCCATCCGTGGAGCGGCGCTCCACCCACCACGAAGAAGGCGGACAGCATCACCACATAAGCCACGAACGTCGTCCAGAACGAAAGCATATTCAGGACAGGAAACGCCATATCTGGCGCGCCGATCTGAATGGGCAGCACGTAGTTGCCGAACCCGCCCTGCGGCGCTGTGGTCAGCACGAAAAACACCATGATCGTTCCGTGCATGGTCATCAGTGCGAGGTAGGTTTCCGGCTTGATCTCACCGATCAGCGGGATCGTGGCCGTCGGCCAGATCATGTGGATGCGCATCAGCAGCGACAGGAACATTCCAATGAATACCGCCGTGAGCGCCAGAAAGAAATACTGAATGCCGATGACTTTGTGATCGAGGCTGAAAATGTATTTCCGGATGAACCCTTGCGGGGCCGCGTGCGCATGTACCGTAACCGGGGTCGCCATTTTATTGTTTCTCCGCCTCCCGTGCCGCCAGCCACTTGTCGAAGTCTTCCTGGCTGACCACGTGTACCATGCCGTGCATCTTGTAGTGGCCCAGGCCGCAAAGTTCGGCGCAGGCGATCTCATACTCGCCGATCTCGGTCGGCTTGATGTGCATGTGAATGTTCAGTCCGGGTACCGCATCCTGCTTGAAGCGGAATGACGGCACAAAGAAACTGTGAATCACGTCCACCGCCCGCAGGCTCAAGTCGACCTCGCGGTTCACCGGCAGATACATCGTTCCCGTAACCACATCGTCTTTCGCCGCGGGATCGGACGTGTCCAGCCCCACGGCCGCTTCGCCGCCCGCCGACGGGTCCATCAGCTTCGGGCTCGTCTTGCCGTACTTCCCGTCCGGCCCGGGATAGCGGAAGTACCAGGCAAACTGCATGCCGGTCACTTCAACTTGTACAGAGTTCGCCTCCGCTGGTTCAAAGCGCTCGTGCGCCCAGACCGGCGCGCCCATCAGGTTGAGCCCGATGAACAGAATCGCCGTGAGCGCAGTCCACAAGATTTCCAGCGTATTGTTCCCGTGAGAATAGGAAACCGGTGGCGATGACGGCCGCTCGCGGTATCGCCAGGCAAAGTAGCCCAGGGAGAGCTGCGCCGCGAGGAAGATAATCCCCATCAGCACAAAGGTGAGGGCGAATTGGCCGTCAATGAACCCCGCAGCCGCCGCTGCCCCGTGTGGCAGCCACCACGTTTTGGCCACAAAGAAATATGTGCTGACCAGAGTGATCAGCCAGATCAACCCCATTAAAGCGAGGCCCATTCCCCAGTCCTCCGGACTCCAGAGACGACGCGAAACGATTTCCGCACTCCAGTTGCTACGCCCCACAGCGCGAGCAACATCGGCGCCGAGTGTATCACAGCGAGGCGCGCTGGAAGCAAGCCGCAGCTGAGGAAAAAATCGCGCTTTCCGGTGCTATCTTTGCATCATAAGCGCGTCGGCAATCACGCGATAAAGAAACGAATGCAATGAAGATTGTTCCGGCCTCCGAATCTCCCTGTCGCAAGCGGGCCCTCGACATCCTCGGCCTCGCCGCCGCCGCGACCGTGACACGCCTTCGATCCGTGTGATCCGTGCCAATCCGTGGCCAAAGATTTACTTCTCCGACCACTCCGGCACCCGCCCCGGCGTCCACGGCGCTCCGGCAGCCTCCATATCCTTTTCCAATTTCACCAGATCGACCTCCACCAGCGTACGCAGCTTCCCCAACTGCTCGGCAAATTCCGCTGCCGCAATGTTGTAAGAATCCACGTGCGACTGCGTCGGCCGGGCCAGCGAAAACCGCTCTCCCTCCATCACCGAGCCCACGCGGTCATTAATCGACGACGGCACCGGCTCGTTCCGCTTGGCCATTTCCACATCGCCGCGCAGCGCCCGCAGAATTTCGCGGTTCCGCTGCTCGATCCCATCGGCCACGCCGCCCAGCTGCTTGTCCGCAGCCGGAGTCTGGCGCAGCGCCTCGCGAATCGCTTTCAACCGTGACGCAACATCGTCGACCGTGTGCAGCGCTCCGTTCACCGCACGGTACAGACTCGCCGTCTTGCGCAGGAATTCCTCCTGCGCCGTGCGGTCCGCCGCGCTCATCGATCCCGATCCCTCAGCCGCCACCTTGAACGTCTGCGGCCCCGCAACCTCCGTCACCACGCCGCCGGCTTTCTCGAACATCCGCACGGAGTAGGTTCCTGGCAGCACCAGTGGACCCTGATTCGCCGCATCCGAAAAGAAATCCTCCTCCTCTTCGTGCTTATCCGGCACCTGCGGCGCGGGGTAGCGCAAATCCCACGCCACGCGCTGGAATCCGGAGTCCATCCCGCCTTCAACCCGCCGGATCGGCGCCCCACTCTCGTCGTACACCGTGAAGTAGACTTCGGGCTTGGCCTCTTCCGCTTCCGCCCGCAACTCGTCATTCGTCGGATAGGGAAGCGTCTGATTCTTCGGATAGGGAAGCGTCTGATTCTTCTTCGCCGCCTCTTTCTCCGCGTCCTGCCGCTTTTCTTTCTTCGTCTTGATCTTGTCCTTTAGGTAGACGGTAAAAACGGCTCCGTACGGCGGATTCTCCGCAACGTAGTACGCGTCGCCCTGGAACCCGACTCGCGGCCCTCCAAGCGGGTGCTTCTCCACATACAGCAGCGCGTCCTTCACCGGAAACAGCGCCGCAGCCTGATCGGTCGACCCCGGCTTCATCTGCCGCAGTGGAGTAATGTCGTCGAGCACATAGAATCCTCGCCCGAACGTGGCGATCACCAGATCGCCTTCGCGCGACTGAATTACCATGTCGCGCACCGCAATTGTCGGCAGGCCGCCCTTCAAGCGCACCCAATGCTGTCCGCCATCAATCGTGAAATACGCCCCGGCTTCCGTCCCCGCAAACAGCAGGTTGGCATTCACGGTGTCTTCGGCGAATGCCAGCACCGGCCCGCTCTCGGGTAAATCGCCCGCCACTGAAACCCATGTCCTTCCCATGTCAGTCGATTTCAGCAGATACGGCTTGAAGTCTTCATTCTTGTGGCCTTCAAACGCGGCATACACGGTATTTGCATCGAAGTTCGACGCCGCCAGCCGGCTGACATAGGTCATTTCCGGCACGCCGGGAAACTTCTCGTCCTTCGTCCAGTTCGCGCCGCCGTCGCTCGTCACCTGAGCCACTCCGTCGTCCGTGCCCACATAAATCAGCCCTTCCTTTTTCGGCGATTCCGTCAGCGACACGATGTTCCCATAGAGTGACGTCGACTGATTCTTCGCCACCGCATCCGGACCCCAGACCTTGCCCATCACCGGCAGCTTGTTGCGGTCAATCTGCCGCGTCAGGTCGCCCGAGATCGCCTTCCATGTATCCCCGCGATCGTCGCTGCGGAACAGTTTGTTCGCCGCGAAATACAGCCGCGTATGCGAGTGCGGGCTGATGATGATGGGCGAATCCCAATTCCAGCGCAGCGGCGGCTCGCCCTTGCCTTCGAGCGGCTGCAACACCAGTTCCTGCCCCGTCGGCTTGTCGTGGCGAACCAGAACCCCGTATTGCGACTCGGAATAAATCGTGTTGGGATCGACCGGGTCCACCTGCGACCGGAAGCCGTCGCCGCCCGTGGTTACGAACCAGTCCGAATTTGGAATGCCGGCGAGATTGTGCGTGCGCGAAGGCCCGCACCAGGAAAAGTTGTCCTGGGTCCCGCCGCACACGTCGTAGAACGGAGATGCGTTGTCGACGGCCACGTCGTAGAACTGCACCGTCGGCAGATTGGCCTTGAACTGCCATTTCTTGGCGTCGTCCCAGGTTTCGTACAGGCCGCCGTCGGAGCCCAGCAGCCAGTGCTTGGTGTCCTCCGGATCGATCCACAGCGCGTGGTTGTCCACGTGATGGTTGACTTCGTTCACGCGGTGCAGCGTCTTGCCGCCGTCGAGCGACTCGCGCAGAAACACGTTCATCACGAAGATGCGGTCGACGTTCTTCGGATCGGGCACGATGCGCGCGTAGTACATCGCTCCCTGATCGAATTCGTTGCGCTTCTCCCACGTTGCGCCCTTATCGGTCGAGCGGAAAATTCCGCCCTTGCCGTCAGCCGCTTCAATCGCCGCATACACCACGTTCGGATCCTCCGGCGAAACCGCCAGCCCAATGCGCCCCATGTCCACCGTCGGCAGCCCGGATTTCAGCTTGTTCCAGGTCGCGCCCGCGTCGGTTGACTTGTAGATCGCGCTCTCCGGCCCGCCATCGATCAGCGTGAACACGTGCCGCCGCCGCTGGTACGCCGACGCGTACACAATGTCGGGATTCGAGGGATCGATCGCCACATCGGCCACGCCCGTGTTTTCGCTGATAGTCAGCACCGCCTTCCAGTTCTTGCCGCCGTCAGTCGTCTTGTACAACCCGCGATCGCCGCCCGGGCCCCACAGCGGCCCTTCCGCCGCGACATAGACAACCTTCGAATCCCGCGGATCGACCACCACCCGCCCGATGTGCTCCGATTTCTTCAGCCCCAGATTTTCCCAGTTCTTCCCGCCATCATTCGAACGATAAATCCCATCGCCGTAACTCACACTGCGCTGCGAATTCGCCTCGCCTGACCCCACCCACACCACCGACGAATCATTCGGATCGAGCGCGACCCACCCGATCGAATACGATCCCTCGCCATCAAACACCGGAGTCCACGTCGTGCCGTCATTCACCGTCTTCCACACCCCGCCCGACCCCACGCCCACGTAGTACTCAAACTTGTTCTTCGGATTCACCGCAATCGACATCACCCGTCCCGAAGCCGCCGCCGGCCCAATTGACCGGAACTTCAGCCCGGAGAACGTGTCAGCATTCATCCCCGGCTTCTTCTCCTCGTCCGTGTGGGGCGGACACTCCTGTCCGCCGCCTTTGCAGTTGTCTTCCTTTTTCTTGTCGTTCTTGTTTTCCTGCTTTGCCTGTTTCTTTTTCTGCGCAGCCACGGCAGGCTTGTCGGCATCCTGCCCCAAACCCAACGAAGGTGCAGATAGCAAGGCGAGCACAGCAACGAGTGTGGCGAACGATTTCATGGCAGTCTCCGATTCAATCTTCAAACGTTGTCATCCTGAGGCGCGTTCTTTGCGCCGAAGGACCTATGCAACCTGCTGACTCGGCCAACTCGAGTAGGCACCTCGCGAAGACGCGGAGGCTTTCTCAAAACCGATATGTATACAGGAATTCAACCCGCCGGGGAAAGACTTTCCCGATCCGTGGAAATCCGCGCAAATCCGTGGCCAAAGAATTTTCTCCGAATCCGCTAAAATCTCCCCATGCCCGGCAAGATTCACGGCCACGAAACCGTCCACCATAACCCCCGGAAGAATTTCTGCTTCGTCTGCGGCCCAGACAATCCCGAAGGCATGCACCTCGAGTTCACGCTCGACGAAGAGCGCCAAACCTTCGTCTGCCACTTCCAGCTGGGCAAACGCTACACCGGGCCGCCCGGTCACAGCCATGGCGGCATCATCGCCACCATCCTCGACGAAGCCATGGGCAAGGTCAACAAGCTGCGCCACGTTATCGCAGTCACAAAAGAAATGACCGTGGAATATCTCAAGCCCGTGCCGCTGGAGGAGTCCCTCCGCGTCGAGGCCAAGGAGGTCGCTGTCCACGGCCGCCAGCACGTCAACATGGCCGAGATTCTCAACGACAAGAACGAAGTCCTCGCCCGCAGCAAGGGAGTCTTCATCGCCATCGACCCCGAAAAAATGTTCGGCAAATTCGTCGAGAGATAGCCTTCAGCTCTCAGCCTTCAGCTTCGAGCTCATGTAGCGACAACGCCCTCGGCTGTCCGGCCGGGCGCAGCCCGGCAGCGCCGATGGCCTCGGAACTTCATTTTCGGGAACGGTGAAGCAAGATTCGGCGCATTCCAGAGCAGGTGTCCCACTTCTCGCCGGTTTTGCAAGAAGTGGGCAAGAAGTGCGAGTACTCGATCTGTCATCGACCCCGGTGTAAGATCACTTAGCGAATTCCATGAATCCAGCAGCCCTTCACACTTCGATTGCGCCCTGGCTTACGGTTGCGCAAGACGCCAAGGCCATCGAGTTCTACAAATCCGCTTTCGGAGCCACCGAAGTCTACCGCCATGACGACCCCAGCGGAGGAACCGTGGTCCGCCTTTCCGTGCAAGGCGCGGAATTCTGGGTCAGCGAGGATCCCGAATATTCACCGAAGGCGCCCACGCCACATCTCGGCGGAGACACTGTCCGCATCATTCTCACTGTCGCCGACCCCGATGCCATCTTCGCCCGCGCCCTCAAAGCCGGAGCCAAAGAAATCTTCGCCGTCGGCGAAGGACACGGCTGGCGTCTCGGCCGCCTCCTCGACCCCTTCGGCCTGCACTGGGAAATCGGCCATCCCCTATAGCCAGGTGCGCGAGAAAGGAACGAGTCCCGTAGGAACAACACGAGTCGGCGCGGTTGCCCCGTCCTTGTCGCGTTCGTTGCGACAGGGTGGGGATGTTGACTCTACTGTCTCGTTGTCATCCTGAGCGCAGTTGTCGCGCGCGAAGCGAGCGGCAACGCAGTCGAAGGATCCCTACCCCATGCTGTCAGCCGCGCGTCCTTCTACGGTCTGCTGCAGGTGACCTTTTCCTCCCCCCTCCGTCCAAGCCCCATGCGCGCGAGGAAACTCTGCCCGGTGTTTCTCGTCTTCCTAGCGTCCGCATGGGCACAAGCCGGGGCGGGTGAGCTCAAAACCGCTGCCGCCGTTCTCGACCGCTACAAGCAGGCCCTCGGCGGCGAGCAGGCCATCGCCAAAGTCCAATCCATCACCGTGCGCGGCGAAGCCGAAAGCTCAGACAAGCCCGGCAAATCGACGTTCGTCTTTTACGCCAAGCCGTTCAAATCGCTCTTCAAACTTACACGGCCCGACGGTACCCAGATCACTGGCGGATTCGACGGCAGAGTGTCATGGACCATCACGCCTCAGGGCGCCGAAATCGACAAAGACACTCCTCTCGACGCCATCCGCCGCGATGCCGATCTGCAATACCCCCTGCATCAGCCCGACTATTTCAAGACTCTCGAACTGGCCGGCGTCACCGATTTTGAAGGCCATCGCTGCTACTGGCTGCACGGCACCACCAACTGGGGCAAAGACAACAACCAGTTTTACGATGTCGAGACCGGCCTGCTGGCGGGCTACCGCTTCGAGTCCGACGATGCCTCGAAGACGCTCACCTTCGCCATTTTCGAGGACTACAAGAAGTTCGGTGACCGCCTCACCGCCGCCCGGAACACAACCCGCGCCGGCGACAAAAGCCAGACGTTCACCTATAAGTCGGTCAGCTACGA